>ERZ779658.482-NODE-482-length-42605-cov-2.402468_pt1 | contig 42605 bp, 34 predicted proteins | sample MGYA00511485_ERZ779658 | MGnify/ENA primary metagenome ERZ779658 (study PRJEB29588, sample SAMEA2162182) | human gut metagenome | biome: human gut; feature: human-associated habitat; material: faeces | place: Denmark | collected 2008/2010 ... | reverse complement strand
TCTCTGAATCTTCCACCTGTCGCGTCCTCACCTTTCCCAAGCAGCAGATAACTTCCAAGTTCCAGATCCCGCGCACAAAATGCAAGTGCCTTCTCGCATACCATGCTTGCTCTTAACTTAGTCAGTTCTCCTTCCGGCATTGTCTGGTTCTCGAAAAAAAGATATTCGCTTGAAATCAGTTCCAGAACAGCATCTCCAAGGAATTCCAGACGTTCATTACAGTCTGCCTTCTTCATATGCTTTTCATTCACATAAGAGCTGTGCGTCACAGCATGTCTGAGCAAATGGCTGTCCTTGAAATTGTAGCCGATTTTTTCTTCCAGTTCCTTTACATTTCTGCTCATGATTGCTCCTCCAATTTTAAAAAAGGACACTCCCCAAAAATGGGGATGTCCCCTGTAATCATTTTCCCTAGTTAACAGCGTTCTTGATCTGTTCTACAGCATCACCTACTGTTGCGATCTTTTCTGCATCTTCATTTTCAATTTCGATATCAAATGCATCTTCAATTCCCATAATAATCTGGAAAATATCAAGCGAATCAGCTCCCAGATCATCTACAAATGTAGTGTCCATCGTAATTTCATCCGGGTTACATCCCATCACATCAACAATAATGTCTTTCAGTTTTTCAAATTCCATAATTCTTAATCCTTTCTGAGCTTATTCCTGTGCGGATTTTTCTTCCGCCTGAATACATTCTTTGATCTTTTCATTGATTCCTTCTTCTTTGAAGGTTACGCACTGCAAAATTGAATTGCAGACTTCTTTTGCCTTGGAACTGCCGTGTGTCTTTACTACCAGACCGGTGAGTCCAAGCAGTGGTGCTCCACCGTACTCACTTGCGTCAAAATCCTTCATAGTCTTTTTCAGCACCGGCTTAACCAGAAGTCCACCGATCATGCCACGGAGATTCTGCTTCATACCACCTTTAATCTTGCTTACAAGAACCGATGCTACTCCTTCATAGAGTTTCAGGATCACGTTGCCGGTAAATGCTTCACAGACGATAACATCTGCCTGTCCGTGAGGGATTTCTCTCGCTTCAATGCTTCCGATAAAGTTAATATCCTTACATTCTTTCAGCATAGGAAAAGTCTCCTTGACCAGGGCATTACCCTTTTCTTCCTCAGCTCCGATATTGACGATCGCAACCTTCGGATTCTTGACTCCCATAATATGTTCCATATAGATCGAACCCATCTTGGCAAACTGCACCAGATGTGAAGGTCTTGCATCTACATTCGCCCCACAGTCGATCAAAATGGAGAATCCTTTTTCTGTCGGGATCAGTGGTGCAAGCGGTGGTCTTTCAACACCTTTGATCCTGCCTACAAGAACCTGTCCTCCAACAAGAACAGCTCCTGAACTTCCTGCAGATACAAAAGCATCTGCTTCCCCTTTCTTCACCATCTTCATCGCAACAACAATGGATGAATCTTTCTTACCACGGATTGCTTTCACTGGAGGTTCTGCCGTCTCAATAACCTCTGTAGCATTCACAATCTCAATCTGCTCCTCAGGATACGTATAAGCGGAGAGTTCCTTGCGAATCACATCTTCCTTACCTGTCAGCAGTACCTTGATATCTTTTCTCTTCCGCACTGCCTCTACGGCACCTTTTACAATCTCTCTTGGTGCATTGTCTCCACCCATGGCATCAAGAGCAACCCTTGTAATCTCTGACATATCATTTCCTCCTTGCGCTACTGAAATTATTCTACTGGATATCAGTATAAAAATCAATAAAAAAAGGCGTAAAACACAAAGTTTTTACGCCCTCAAGTGTTCTGTTCGCAGTACACTCAATATCTTATTGATCATTAGTCAACTGAAACGATCTCGCGCTTGTTGTAAGATCCACACGCCTTACATACACGGTGTGGCATCATAAGCTCGCCGCACTTGCTGCATTTCACCAGATTCGGTGCGCTCATCTTCCAGTTAGCTCTTCTTTTATCTCTTCTTGCTTTTGAAGATTTATTCTTTGGACAGATTGACATAGGTTACACCTCCTTAAAATTCTTAAATAAGTCACGGACAACTGACATTCTCGGATCAAGCCCTGTATCTTCACAGTTACAAGACCCCGTATTTAAATTCTGACCGCATACATTGCATAATCCCTTGCAGTCTTCCCTGCAAAGTACTTTCGTCGGCCAGCTCGACAAAATCTCATGAAAGAGCAGTTTGTCCACGTCAAGATGATATCCGTCAATAAAGTTTGATTCATCCAGCTCCTCTGTCAGTTCTGCGTCGGAGAGGCCTACGTCCACATGTTTCACACAATTCAGTTCAAACTCCCGTTTCACATCCTCCAGACAACGGTCACATGGAATTATGACACTCAATCTGGTCTCAGCTGTGATGAGCAGTTCTTTTCCCCTTATATGCTCTACTTTAACATGAACCGGCTCCTTGCTGATAATGGGGTAGGTTCCGGATTGTAACCGGATCTCTTCCATCTCCAGCCGCACAGTTTCTTCAACCGTCTTATGCTGGTCTGACAAAACGTCTGATAGGTTAATCAACATAATGTATTTCTCCTATTCATACCTAAACTATTATATCATGGAAAAAATGTTTGTCAACAGATATTTATAATTTCTATCAAAAATATTATGAAGAGCAAAATGTATTGGATACATTTTTGTTTCTTCTATGCGCAAAAGCAGGACTGAACTGCTCTCTTGGCACCTCAGTCCTGCGCTCATATACGATATAATCTTTACAGATCACTATCGTATACACTTTCTCAAATTAAGATTTCTTCAATTATTTTACAAGCGCTAATGTCTCACGGGCGATTGCAAGCTCTTCGTTTGTAGGAATAACGAATACTTTAACCTTTGATCCTTCTTTTGTAAGCTCAGCTTCTTTTCCTCTGAGTCCTTTATTCACTTCTGAATCGAAGTCTACTCCAAGGTATCCAAGGTATTTACATACTTCTTCTCTTACATAATCATCGTTCTCACCGATACCAGCTGTAAATACGATGTCATCTACACCATTCATAGCTGCAGCGTAAGATCCGATGTATTTTGCTACTCTGTATGAGAATACATCCATAGCGATCTTAGCTTTCTTATCTCCGGCATTCATAGCGTCTGTCAGGTCACGGAAGTCACTTGAAAGTCCGCCTGAAATTCCAAATACACCAGACTTTTTGTTCAGTACTTCCATAACACCTTCAATGTCAAGGTTCTCTTTCTTAGCAATGAACTCCATGATTGCAGGATCGATATCACCTGAACGTGTTCCCATTACAAGTCCTTCAAGTGGAGTAAGTCCCATAGAAGTATCTACACATTTTCCGTTAAGAACAGCACTTACACTGGATCCATTTCCGAGGTGGCATACAATTGTCTTTACTTCATCGTAAGATTTTCCCATTACTTCTGCTGCTCTCTTAGATACGAAGCTGTGGCTTGTTCCGTGGAAACCGTAACGTCTTACTTTGTATTTCTCATAGTACTCATATGGAAGTCCATACATATAAGCCTTCTCCGGCATTGTCTGATGGAAAGCTGTATCAAATACTGCAACCATAGGTGTTCCTGGCATCAGTTTCTCACATGCTGCAACACCGATCAAGTTTGCCGGGTTATGAAGCGGTGCAAGATCATTACACTCTTCTACTGCTTTCTTTACTTCGTCTGTGATTACTACAGATGAAGCAAACTTCTCTCCACCATGTACGAGACGGTGTCCAACTGCTCCGATCTCATCAAGGCTCTTAACAACTCCTGTCTTCTCATTTGTCAAAGCATCAATTACAAACTGAATTGCTTCTGTATGAGTTGGCATAGCCAGATCAGATTTCTCTTTTTCTCCGCCAGCCGGCTGATATGTCAGACGTCCGTCGATTCCAATTCTCTCACAAAGTCCTTTTGCAAGTACCTTCTCTGTCTCAGCGTTGATCAGCTGGAATTTCAGAGATGAGCTTCCGCAGTTGATTACTAATACGTTCATTTTCTTTTTTCCTCCTGAAAAAACCTTATTATTATCCGAGAGCAGCTCACACTACCCTCTTTGTTTCTTTTAATTACCCGTAACTATTTTAAAAAATCTGTAAACAATTACAATTATTCAGCCTGTGCCTGTACAGCTGTGATAGCTACAACACCTACGATATCTTCAGCGCTGCATCCACGGGAAAGGTCGTTAACCGGAGCGGCGATTCCCTGTGTCAGAGGACCGTAAGCTTCTGCTTTAGCAAGTCTCTGAACAAGCTTATAACCGATGTTACCAGCTTCAAGGTTAGGGAATACAAGTGTATTAGCCTTACCAGCTACCGGGCTCTCAGGTGCCTTAAGTGCAGCAACTTCTGGAACTAAAGCAGCATCTAACTGAAGCTCACCATCAACAGTGATATCTGGGTACTTCTCTTTTGCAATCTTAACAGCATCAGCAACCATAGTTACTCTGTCATGCTTAGCACTTCCGTATGAAGAGAAGCTAAGCATAGCAACCTTAGCGTCCTTTCCTACAAAGCTCTTGAATGAATCTGAAGAAAGCTTAGCAACCTCAGCAAGCTTCTCTGAATCATAATCTGGGCTTACAGCACAGTCAGCGAATACAAAAAGACCGTTCTCACCGAATTCGCAGTCTGGAACTTCCATAAGGAAGAAACCTGAAACTGAGCTGATACCTGGCTTAGTCTTTAATAACTGAAGAGCTGGACGGATTGTGTTACCTGTTGAGTGGCATGCACCAGATACTGCTCCATCAGCATCTCCACATTTACACATAAGGCATGCATAGTACATGTAATCCTTCTCCATCTGTTCCTTAGCCATCTCAGGTGTAACACCCTTCTTGCTTCTTAACTCAACGAATTTATCAATATACTTCTGCTTATTAGGATCGTTAAATGGATCTACGATTGTGGCGCCAGAAATGTCATAGCCCTTACCATACTTCTCGATCTCTTCAGGAGTACCAATGATAACTAAATTAGCAATGCCTTCCTTTAAAATCTTCTCAGCAGCTTCATAAGTTCTCTTATCCATAGACTCTGGTAATACGATAGTCTTCTTGTCTGCCTTTGCTCTTTCTTTAATTGTGTCAATAAATGCCATGATTAATGACTCCTCCTTATAAAAAAGTAAATTTTCAGTAAACATACTGAACTCTGACAAAAATTATATACCAATTTTTAGTCGAAAACAAGGTCGTCTGGCACTTAAAAATGTTTTAAAAACGATACATTGACTAAATTCAGCAATATTTTTGACATAAATGTACGATTTCAGTAAAATATAATAAAAACATAAAGGAGACACTAGATGAAAGCATGCGGAATTGTTGCAGAATATAACCCATTACACACAGGACATATATATCAGATGAATAAAGCAAGACAGATTTCGCAGGCTGACTGTATTATCGTTGTTATGAGCGGCAATTTTGTGCAGCGTGGTGAACCGGCAGTAATTGATAAGTATGCAAGAACAAGTGCTGCATTAAAAGCTGGTGCTGATATCGTTGTTGAACTACCTGTATACTACGCATTATCAAGTGCAGAGAATTTTGCTAAAGGTGCAGTTCTTACACTTAATACAATGAAATCCGCTTCAATCTGTTTTGGTGCTGAAACTGATAATGCAGATTGTCTGGCAAAGATAAGCCGTACTATAATATCAGAATCGCCTGAATATAAGGCAATTCTTAACAGAGCTCTTGCAGAGGGGCTCTCATACCCTGCAGCAAGACAGACTGCTCTTCTGGAATATCTGCCTGAATGCAAAGACATAATTACAGGTTCTAATAACATTCTTGCAATTGAATATATAAAAGCAATTCTTTACAACAACCTTAACATGACATATTATCCGGTGCTTCGTGAAGGTGCTGGCTACAATGACGACACAGATACCGCTGAGTATGCAAGTGCATTTGGAATAAGAAAAATGCTTATGTCAGATGAACATGACAGATTAAAAACATACCTTACTGCCGGTATGTATGAAGAAATAAGCAATTCTAAGATCTGTCCTTTATTTCTTGATGATTTCAGTAATATATTTAATCATAAAATGTTATTTATTAAGCAGATATGTAACATTAATAATACTGACTTTGCTGACAGACTTGCTGAATATGAAGATATCAGTCCGGACATCGCAAACAGATTTGCAGGTACATTTACAGGAAGTGACACTATCACAGAATTTGCAATGAAAGTCAAATCAAAGAATATAGTATATTCAAGAATATGCCGCTGCATTATGCATATAATTCTTGAAATAAGAAAATCCATGTCCGATTCATACAATAATATACCATATATAAGATTATTAGGTTTTAATAAAACCGGACAGCAGTATCTTGGAAGCATCAAGAAAGAACTTGATGTGCCTTTCATTACCAAGGCTGCTGATTATAAAAAAGAACTTATATTTGACCTTGCATGTTCTGACATATATGCACAGGCTGTATATGAAAAGTATGGGTATGTAATGAAGAATGAACTGCAACAGAATATAATACGTATATAAAAATACACCGGCTGAACCATTAATCTGATTCAACCGGTGCATTTTTTATATTAATTCTTAATTAGTTCTTAAAGCTGTGGATTGGTGCAGGAATTCTTCCCACTCTGTTCACGAATGCAGAACAGTCAAATTTATTAACAGGCATAATAGGCGCATAACCTAAGAGTCCGCCGAATTCCACTGTCTCTCCAATACCCTTTCCTACAACAGGAATAACTCTTACTGCTGTTGTCTTCTGATTTACCATACCGATAGCTGCTTCATCTGCAATAATTCCTGAAATTGTTGTTGCAGGTGTGTCACCTGGAATAGCTATCATATCAAGACCAACTGAGCATACAGCGGTCATAGCTTCAAGTTTTTCAATGCAGAGCGCACCGCTCTTTGCGGCATCGATCATACCTGCGTCCTCAGAAACAGGGATAAATGCACCTGAAAGTCCGCCAATTCTTGAGCAAGCCATTACGCCGCCTTTTTTAACTGCGTCATTGAGCAGGGCGAGGGCTGCTGTTGTGCCATGTGTACCGCACTTTTCAAGTCCTATTTCCTCGAGGATATGGGCAACAGAGTCGCCTACGGCTGGAGTTGGTGCGAGTGAAAGGTCAACGATACCGAATGGAACGCCAAGACGCTTGGAAGCGATAGTTCCAACGAGCTGACCTACTCTTGTTATCTTATATGAGATCTCCTTGATAACGTCGGATATCTTTGTGATATCGGCGTCAGGATATTTTCTCAAAGCGGCTCTTACAACACCAGGACCTGATACGCCCACGTTTATCATGCAATCAGGCTCGCCAACGCCGTGGAAAGCACCTGCCATGAACGGGTTATCCTCAACTGCGTTACAGAAAACAACGAGTTTTGCTGCGCCAAAGCAGGCAGAGTCAACTGTTCTTTCTGCACACTCTCTTACAACGCCACCCATCATTTTGCAGGCGTCCAGATTGATACCTGTTTTTGTTGAACCGATATTTACAGAGGAACATACTCTCTCAGTAGTAGCGAGTGCCTCTGGGATAGACTTAATAAGCTCGATATCACCTGCGGAAAAGCCCTTTGGAACGAGTGCGGTATATCCGCCGATAAGGTTTACGCCGACGTCCTTTGCGGCTCTGTCCATAGCGTGTGCAAATGGGACAGGTGAACACTTGCAGGCAGCGGACACGATAGCGATAGGGGTAACGGAAATTCTCTTATTTATGATCGGGATTCCAAGCTCCTTTTCTATCTGCTCGCCCACCTCAACAAGTCTTGCGGCTTTTGCGGTTATCTTCTTATAGACATTCTCGCAGGCAACGTTTATATCGCTGTCGATACAATCAAGCAGAGAAATGCCCATTGTGATAGTACGAATATCAAGACAATCGTCCTGTATCATTCGTATCGTTTCCAACACGTCATATGTATTAATCATTTTACAGAAATCTCCTCTTTAGATATGGTGCATACAGTTAAAAATATCCTCGTGCATCGTATGGATCTTTACACCCATTGTCTGACCAAGCTCTGTAAGTCCGTCTGCCATGGTAGCAAAATCGGAGTTGAGCTTTGTGATGTCAACAAGCATTATCATAGCAAAGAGGTCCTGCAAAACTGACTGAGTGACCTCGATAACATTCGCATTATATTCTGCACACTTTGTGCTTACCTTTGCAAGGATACCTACAGCGTCCTTACCTATAACCGTAACAACAGCTCTCATTAATAAGACCAGCCTTTCCAAATTCATTTATATATCTTCTATTATACCACACAGCGGAGATTTTGCCAAGAGTTTTAATTATAAATATTTTATTAACGTTGGAAAATCCGTGTTATGGGCCGACAATCAAGGCAGGTGGTTTGCGGTGAACGAAACGGAACATTGTTCGCCCCTACCCATATTTGTACGGATTACAAAAAAATTCGTAAAAAAATCAAAAACGTTGAAGTGCAAAAAAAGCGGGGTGTCAGATTTCTGCAAAACAAAAAAAGTTTGATGAGCGGGACGTCAATTTCTGTGAGCTTGCGAGCAGAAATTTCGCCGCTCCCCTACAAAAAACGCCCCCATTTAGGGGACGTTCTTGTATTATTTTTCTGTTCTGAATGGTGCAAGTGGTATGCCTGTTTCGTTGAAGATAGTTACCTCGCAATAGTTGAACCAGTTATATCTTGCATAGAGAGGTTTTTCAACGGCGTCTGACTTGATGAAAATTTTGCTGCCGTTTATGGTGATATCGGCTTTTACGAACTCTTCGTCCTTGCCTGCTATCTCAAAGCCCTGTGCTTCGCCCTTTACTACAAAGCCGTTTTCGGCATGGTCAAAGCTAAGCTCTATACCGCCGTTTTTATACTCCAGCGACTTATAGATAGGTCCGAATGCTTTTACGTCCATGCCGTAGAAAAGCTTTTCTGCCTGCAAACAAAGTCTTTCGCCAACGGGTACTTTATTCTTTGGGTGAATCTCGTTGAACTCACCGCAATCTGAGATAACAGCTATTCCTGTATTTTTCACTGTTTTATATGCTCTCATCTGTGCTTCTCTTATTTTACACCAATGCTTATAATCAGGGTCGGCGGCATATTTGAACATTGGGAGCTGGACGATGATGAAAGGAAGTTCGTCGTCGCCCCACTTCTCTCTCCAAAGCCTGATAAGAGATGTGAGGAGGGTATAATAGCTATCCGGTTTATGGTCGTCTGACTCGCCCTGATAATAGAGGAAGCCTTTTATTGTATAAGGGCAAACTCTTGACACCATGGTCTCAAAAAGTCCTGTTGGGCGGAATGGGTTTACGCAGTTTATTGGGCCCGGCCAATTCTTATCGCCAAGGATCTCGTTGGCTTTCTCCCAGCTCATTGTTGGGTCTTTTTGCAGAAGCTCGCCGTATTTTTTATCCCACACACGCTCAAATTTCTGATAATCTCTGTATTCTTTTATCTGCTCCTCGACAGTTTTGCCCTCAATACGTTTTTCATACTCGTCTATGTAGCTTCTTATTTCAGCGTTGTTTTCAAGGGTCGGTCTGTCTACCCATGCGGAGGCTGATGTGCCGCCCCAGTTACAGCCGATAAGTCCTACTGTTATACCAAGGTCTTTGGCAAGCTTTCTTCCAAAGAAAAAGCCGACTGCACTCCATGCCCTTGAATTATCCTTTGAAGCCTGCGACCATGCGGTATTGTTTTCGTCCTCATAGAACATTTCATCAAGAGTGCCACGCTTTTGAGTGTAATAAAATCTTACGTTGCAATCAGGGGTGAGGTTTTCGAGGACTTCTTTGCCGCCCTTTGCGTTTTGGAGTTCAAGCTCCATATTTGACTGACCGCCGCAGAACCACACTTCGCCTATCATGATACGGCAGAATTTTTTCTCTGTACATCCGTCTGAAACTGTCATTTCGTACTCTCCGCCTGCACTCATTGGAGGGAGGACGGCTGTCCACCTGCCGTCGCAGACCTGCGTCTGGACTGACACGCCGTTAAGAGTAACTGTGACAGTTCTTTCCTCGTCCCCAAGTCCCCAGACTGTTATGTTCTTGTCACGCTGGAGCACCATATCGTTTGAAAAAATATTTGCTACTTTTAACATACCTTTTTCACCTTTCAATACCTATAAAAATTCAATATTCAAAAAAATATCATCGCCGCAGGCGATACCTTCATTCCTCACTCCTCACTAATCAAAGAGTGTGGTAGAAAAGAATGATATCCTCAAAGACGCCCTCTTTGTTTTCAAAGCCCTTCGGTACAGTGCCGAGCTTAACAAAGCCGAGGTTTTCGTAAAGCTTTACCGCCTTGATGTTTGATGCAACAACGGCATTGAACTGGAGCACCTTAAAGCCTTTCTGCTTTGCTATGAAAAGACAATGTTCGACTATGACCTTACCTGCTCCTTTTCCACGGCAGGTGCTTTTTACGGCATAGCTTGCGTTTGCGATATGCCCGCATCTGCTAACGTTATTAGGGTGGAGGATATACATTCCTACAGTTTCGCCCTCATACTCTGCAACACCGCAGAATGTTTGTGATGCAAAAAACTTTTTCGCACCCTCATAGTCGAGGGTCTCTTTCTGTGGGAAGGCATTGCCCTCTTTTACAACTTCGTTCCATATCTCTGCCATTGCAGGAACGTCATCAATATTGTAACCTCTTACGGTCACGTTTTTCATTTTTGCCATTTTGGATACTTCTCCATAATAAAATTACTCTATAAATGACTTCATGCCACGCTCACGTCGCCAATCAAGGAACTCCTCATATGTTCCCTGTCTGTCGATACAGCCGTCGGGGGTTATCTCGATTATTCTGTTCGCAACTGTCTGAACTATTTCGTGGTCATGAGATGCGAAAATTACGACGCCTTTGAAATCTCTAAGTCCGTTATTTACGGCTGTGATAGACTCAAGATCGAGGTGGTTGGTAGGTCTGTCAAGCATTATAACGTTTGAGCCGAAGAGCATCATACGGCTGAACATACATCTTACCTTTTCACCGCCTGAGAGGACTTTTACAGGCTTATATATCTCGTCCCCTGAGAAGAGCATTTTGCCGAGGAAACCTCTGAGGTAGGTATCTGTTACCTCGGAAGTGGAATATTTTCTTATCCAGTCAACTATGCTTTCGTCATTATCGTTGAAGTAGGCTGAGTTATCTATTGGGAAATATGAACGTGATGTGGAAACGCCCCACTTAATGCTGCCCTCGTCCGGCTCTTCTTCCTCTGCAAGTATCTTGAAAAGCATTGTGATAGCCTGCTCAGACTCGCCGATGAAAGCGACCTTATCGGTACGGCTGAGGGTAAAGGAAACATTATTGAGGAGCTTTACGCCGTCAACTGTTTTGGATATGCCGTTGACTTTGAGTACGTCTTTGCCAAGCTCTCTATCCATATTAAAGCCTATGAAAGGATATTTTCTTGATGAGGCAGGCATTTCCTCGACTGTGAGCTTATCAAGGAGCTTTCTTCTTGCTGTTGCCTGCTTGGACTTTGATTTGTTTGCTGAGAAGCGGTTAATGAATTCCTGAAGTTCCTTGATCTTCTCCTCGGCTTTCTTGTTCTGGTTCTTTATCATTCTCTGCATGAGCTGTGAGGACTCATACCAGAACTCGTAGTTACCAACATACATTTTTATCTTTGTATAGTCGATATCCACGATATGGGTACAAACATTATTAAGGAAGTGTCTGTCATGAGATACAACGAGGACAGTTCCGAAATAGTCGGCAAGGAAGTCCTCAAGCCAGCTTATAGCGTCGATATCAAGGTGGTTTGTAGGCTCGTCCAGCATGATGATATCAGGATTGCCGAAAAGTGCCTGTGCAAGAAGCACCTTGACTTTTTCGTTACCTGAGAGGGTGGACATCTGTGAATAGAGGATATCCTCGGAAAGACCAAGACCCTGAATGAGCTTTGAAGCGTCAGACTCAGCTTCCCAGCCGTTTAATTCTGCGAACTCGCTTTCAAGCTGACCTGCTCTGTCGCCGTCCTCCTCGGTGAAGTCCTCCTTGGCGTAAAGCTCGTCCTTTTCTTTCATTATCTCATAAAGTCGCTTATTGCCCATTATTACAGTTTCGAGAACTGTATACTCGTCGAATGCAAAGTGATCCTGACGAAGCACTGAAAGTCTGTCCTCTTTTGAGATCACTACCTCGCCTGTGGTAGGCTCTATCTCACCGCAGAGGATTTTCAGAAATGTTGACTTTCCTGCACCGTTTGCACCGATTATGCCATAGCAGTTGCCGTTTGTAAATTTAAGGTCAACGTCCTTGAAAAGAAGCTGACCACCGAATGAAAGGCTTACGTTTGATACTGTTATCATTTTAACTCTCCTATATCTGATAATTATACTTTGACACTTTATTATACCACACAAAGCGGCTTATGTCTACTTTTAATTATTAATTTTTCATCACTGCGCTTTTATGGTGCAAACGAGGTTTTGCTCTTGACGTTTTCAACAAAAAGTGTTATAATTGTTATATGCACATTGGCAATAGCGATAATTATTGCCCTGAAAATTCAAGAAATTAAGTTGGAAAGGATAACTTGAATATGAAAAAAGTTTTGTTTGCTTCTTCGGAGTGTGTTCCGTTTATCAAGACAGGCGGTCTTGCCGACGTTGTTGGCTCTCTGCCTAAGTGCTTTGACAAGAGGTATTATGATGTCAGAGTAATTCTTCCTAAATATTCCTGCATGAAACAGCAGTGGAAAGACATGATGCAGTACAAAACGCATTTCTACATGGACTTTGCAGGTCAGAGCCAATATGTGGGCGTACTTGAATGCGTTTATGATGGCGTTACGTTCTATTTTATCGACAACGAACATTATTTCACCGGTGACAAGCCTTACACTGAGCATCACTGGGATATAGAAAAGTTCATGTACTTTGACAGAGCTGTGCTTTCTGCTCTGCCGCTTCTTGATTTCCGTCCTGACGTTATACACTGTCACGACTGGCAGACGGGTCTTATACCTGTATATCTTCATGACAGCTTTGCAGGGGGAGATTTCTTCCGCGGCATAAAGACCGTTATGACTATACACAATCTGAAATTCCAGGGAAATGACGGAGTTGAGCAGTTCAAGAGGATATCCGGTCTGTCTGACTACTACTTCACTATCGACAAGCTTAGAACGGGCGTTGACGGAAATATGCTCAAGGGCGGTCTTGTTTATGCTGACGCTATCACAACTGTCAGCAACACATACGCAGAGGAGATAAAGACGCAGTTCTACGGCGAGGGTCTTGACGGACTTATGAGGGCAAGGGCTAACGATCTCCGTGGTATCGTAAATGGTATCGACTACGTTGATTACAACCCTGACACGGACAAGAACATTGTTGTAAGATACAATTATGACAACGTGCTTGAGAAGAAGATACACAACAAGAGGGCAATTCAGGCTGAGCTTGGTCTTGCGCAGGACGACAATCGCTTTATGATAGGCATTGTTAGCCGTTTGACAGATCAGAAGGGCTTTGACCTTATTGCATACATGATGGAAAGAATGTGCGAACAGGGCATACAGTTCGTTGTGCTTGGCACGGGCGAGCAGAAATATGAGGATATGTTCCGCTGGTTTGCAGGCAAGTATCCTGACAGGGTTTCCGCTAACATTTACTACAGTGAGGAAATGAGCCACCGCATTTACGCATCTGCTGACGCATTCCTTATGCCGTCACTTTTCGAGCCATGCGGACTTTCACAGCTTATGTCACTGCGTTACGGCACGCTGCCTATCGTTCGTGAAACTGGCGGTTTGAGAGATACTGTTCAGCCGTTCAATCAGTTTGATAGGACCGGCACTGGTTTCAGCTTTGCAAACTACAATGCACACGAGATGTACAACACTGTGATGTTCGCAAAGTACATATTTGATGACAGACGTGACGAATGGAACGGACTTATCAAATCTGCAATGGCACAGGATTTCTCATGGCAGGCTTCTGCTAACAAATATCAGGAAATGTATGACTGGCTTATCGGCTAAGATAGATACAAGAAAAGCTCCGCAGGAAAGGCGGAGCTTTTTTTATGTTATAGGTTTTGTGGCAAGCATATGATTTGTCGGAGATCAGGTGGACGACCTCAGGTCGCCGCTACGGAAACAAACATAAAAAGCGGCACAGTTTAGGCTGCACCGCTTTTGTTTTGCATTTATCAGTCACCGAAAGCAACGCCCAGAGCCTTTGCGGTCTTGACGAGCTGGTGGTCTGCAGGGACGAATTTTGTTTTGCCTGCGACTTCTGAAAGTGGGTTTTCTGACACAACTTCATTTATCATTGCCACTGCATAGCCGTATTTATCAGCTGCGATAAGCTCTGCGGCATGGACGCCGAACTTTGTGGCAAGCACTCTGTCATAGGCTGACGGACTGCCGCCTCTGAGCATATGACCAGGAACGCAAACTCTTGTTTCTCTGCCTGTAAGCTCTTCTATCTGCTTTGCAATTCTAGGGGTAGCAGTTGTAAGACCCTGCTCTGCACGGAGTCTTGCTCTTTCCTTCTTTTTAAGCTTTGCCTCTTCTTTATCAAAAGCACCCTCAGCTACGGCGAGGATAGAAAATCCCTTTGATTCTCTCTTTTCGCAGGCAGCGGCAAGCTTTTCGATATCATATGGTATTTCAGGAATGACTATCATATCTGCACCGCCTGCGATACCTGAATAGAGGGTGAGCCAGCCGGCTTTATTGCCCATTATTTCTGCAACAAGTATTCTTCCGTGGGAATTGGCTGTGGAATGAAGTCTGTCGATAACGTCTGTGGCTGTGTCAACAGCGGTATGGAAGCCGAATGTTACGCTTGTGCCCCAGATATCGTTGTCGATAGTTTTTGGCAGGCCGATAACGTTAAGTCCCTCGGTTGAAAGGAGGTTAGCGGTCTTATGAGTGCCGTTTCCGCCCAAGGTGAGCAGGCAATCGAGCTTCTGCTTTTTATAGGTTTCTTTCATAGCCTTTACTTTATCCACGTTATCTTCTTCGATGACCTGCATTTTCTTGAAAGGCGTTCTCTTTGTGCCGAAAATAGTTCCGCCTGTGGTAAGGATACCAGAAAAGTCAGACTGTTTCATTTCTTTGCACATATTATTGATAAGTCCGTAATAGCCGTCCTCGATACCTACTATCTGAACGTCCTCGCCGAACTTTTCATAGCAAGCCTTTGCAACGCCTCTGATAGTTGCGTTAAGTCCCGGACAATCTCCTCCGCTTGTGAGTATGCCTATTCTTTTCTTCATTTTACCAAGTCCTTTCAATGAAATTCTATCATTATCAACGATATCAATACTTATCGCTTGTGCTGAAATCTTCTATATCGGCTTCGTCGGAAGGAGTGATATCCTGCTGAGTTTCCTCAGGGGTGGCCTCGCTTTCCGGCTCATCGTCAATATATGTGAACCTTGAAGTCTGATGCTCTTTCTTATCCTTTTCACTGTTCTCGCTGAGTTTGAAACGTGCTATCATATTCTTTAGTATGAGCGACTGGCTTGAAAGCTCTTCACTTGCGGAAGCTGAACCGACTGCAGTTGAGGTATTGGCTGATACAACGGCTGATATCTGGTCTACTCCCGTATTTACCTGAACGATAGCTTCTGCCTGCGCCTCAGAAGCGTCTGAGATATTCTTTACGAGATCCTTTATAGTATTTGAATTGCTTACGATATTGTTCAGTGAATCAGCAGTTTCTTCGGCTATCTTAGAGCCCTTTGAAACAGCGGCAGACTGGTTTTCGATAAGTGAAGCGGTCTGCTTTGCGGCTTCGGCTGATCTTGATGCCAGACGTCTTACCTCGTCTGCTACCACGCCAAAGCCCTTTGAACCCTCTCTTGCGGCCTCTACGGCGGCGTTAAGGGCAAGGATATTTGTTTGGAATGCGATCTCGTCAATGACCTTGATTATCTTTGAGATCTCGTCAGAAGCAGTATGGATAGCATTCATGGCATTTACCATGTTGCCCATATCGCTGTTGCATTTGTCAACGGCTTCGGTATTCTTAAGTACGATATTATAAGCGTTCTTAGAGTCCTCAGAGTTCTGAGTTATCTGCTTTGAAACATCACTGAGGGTAGCGGAAAGCTCCTCGATCGCGGAAGCCTGCTGTGTAGAACCCTGTGATACAGACTGTGCGATATTTGACACCTGAACCGCTCCTGAGTTCACCTGCTCGGCTGACATATTGATAGAAGCAAAGGTATCAGACAGAGAGTCGAGTATCTCGTTAAACGTACTCTTTATCTTATAGAAGTCGCCCTTAAAAGTACCTTCCATTCTATGGCAAAGGTTACCCTCGGATATCTGAGTAAGAGCCACTGTGATAAGGTTGATATACTGTCTGAGGCAGACGATAGTTTCTTCCAGAGAGTTTGAAAGGACGCCAAGCTCGTCCTTTGAATACCACACGTCAACAGGGTCGGTAAGGTTGCCCTGTGCGAGAGAACGAAGTCTGTTTGTGGTAGAAATGATAGGCTTTGTTATCCTCTTTGCAAAAAGCAGAGAGAACAGCACCGTCAGGCACATAAGCACAACGCCCATTACAAATATATTAGTAAGTGCGCTGGAGCTTGCAGTGGTGAAGTCGGCAACATTTGTAACCATGACGACAGTACCGTCAAAATATGACGAACCATAATAGCCCACGATATAATTGTTATCCTTAAATTTATACTCTGTTGTACCGCTATTATTTGCAAGTATTTTCTCAACGGCATTTGTCACTTCCGTATATTCTTCATCTTTCTTACCGATTTCAAGGGCATTTTTACCTATCTGATCTGTATCCTTATGAAGAAGGATCTCTCCGTCTTTACCAACAAGATAAACATAGCCGGATTTTCCGAAGGTATATTCATTAAGAGCATTGACAAGCATATCGCTCTGAATGGTAATACAAGCGACTTTTTGTTCTGTGTTGCCAGACTTTGTTGAAGCAAGTATAGAAAAATAATTCTTACCGCCAAAGGTATATATATCGGTTATATAAGCCGAGCTTCTTTCGCAAGCGCTTATGATGTGCTTCTTTTCAACTGATGACGATACCATTTCATTATCTGTTGCAAGCACAATGCCGTTGCTGTCAAAAACCGTAAAATTCAGATAGAAGCCTGTGTTGTCTGCAAAGCCACTTTTTACCGCCTTTAGTCTGTCAGCGTCAGTTTTTGCCCCTAAAAAAGAATCAGACTTTACGGTCGAAACTATATTATTCGTATAAGAGCTGATAGTCGAGTCAAAATTCTTAGCCGCCTGAACAGCCAGTGGTTCAGCGGTGCTTTTGAGCGTATCCTTTGCAGAAACGTTTATAAAATACACGGAAACCAAGCTAAGCAGCACCGTGATGATAAGTGCGATTGAAAGCATTGCCAAAAGCAGCTTTGAACGCAACGTTTTCATATACAGTTCCCCCTTATGAACTTGTTTTTAACGCAGCACACAACACTGCGATATTACGTGTTTATTATATCATAATTGCACAATTATTTCAAGTACCACAAGCATATTTTTTGTGAACTTATGATGCAATTAATGATATGGAGGTGAATAAGAATAGGTAAAAAAGGGGGTAAATAAAATATGTACATAAGTCTAAGGATAAGAAAAAGGGTGATGCTTTGCGTTATAGCTGTGCTTTCTATGCTGGCGGCGGTGGCTGTTATGCCGACCTTTGCAAAAGAAGAAAAAACAGATGGGATAAAGCTTCCGATCATAATGTATCACAGCATCGTAAAAAACGAAGATCGCAGCGGTGAATATGTCATAACGCCTATCGAGCTTGAAAAGGATCTGCTTTATCTGAAGCAGAACGGCTACACTACTGTTTTTGTAAATGACGTTATAAGATATGTAAAGCGTGGGGGCGAACTGCCTGAGAAGCCTATCATACTGTCCTTTGATGACGGCACTTACAACTACAGAGAATATCTTCTGCCTCTTCTTGAAAAATACGATATGAAAGCCACTGTATCTATTGTGGGGGCTTACACTGACGCTGCCTGCGAGGAGGCTGAGCCTGATCCTGCTTACTCTTATCTTGACTGGCAGGACGTTTCGGTGCTTCGTGACAGCGGTCATGTGGAGATATGCAATCACTCTTACGATATGCACAATCTTGAAGGCAGGCGTGGAGTCGGTCAGCTAGAGGGGGAAAGCTACGAGGATTACCGAAAGGTATTTCTTAACGACACCACGAAGCTTCAAACGCTTTGCGATGAACACTGTGGTTTTCAGCCAAACGTTTACACCTATCCTTTCGGCATAACCTGCGAAAGTGCAAGTCGGCTCGTAAAGAACATGGGGTTTGAGGCTAGTCTTGGAGTAGAGGAAAAAATCAATATAATAAAAAAAGAAGATGAACACTGCCTTTTTGGTCTTTACAGATACAATCGCAGCGGGATCATCTCCACAGAAGAATTCATGAAAAAAGTTTTTGGAGCATAAAAAAAGCAGCCCCTATTGGAGCCACTCTCTAAACTGAATCACCATCAGCATATTCACATTATACTCTGGCAGGTGTCGAAATTATACTTGTTTTTGTGTGATTTTTGTAAAAAAAATGTGTATTCGTGTAAACAGGGTGACAAATGCTGTCACAAACAGCCAAAAGCACGTTGATACGCCACTTTTGGCTGTTTATCATCTCTTTACACAGAACTTATTTATCCTTTTTGCCGCCTTTGATCTTTCCTCTTATCCAGATAATTATTACTACAAGTGCAATAACAAGGACAATAAGGACGATAGCAAGGGCGGTATTGAGCATCTTTTTGTACTGGTCCATAACATTTGCGTTTTTGGACACGGCAGATGAAGTATCGGAGCTGTCTTTCTTTTGGGCGGTCTGGGTCTGCTGTTCATCTCCGCCTGCGGCTCTTATTATGGTGACAGTATAGGTGGCGGTATTGCCGTCAACGTCTGTGACGGTTATGGTTCGTACATTTTCGCCCACCTGACACTCGCTTGTGCCTGTATACCATATGTAATCAGAGGGGCTTGCTGTTGTTCCCTCTATCTCAACATTGGTAACGGAATTGTCAACGTTCACTGTATAGTTATAGACATTATAGGCAAAGGCAGGAGAAAGCTCGCCGTTATCCACTGTCAGGGCTGTAAGAACGCCTTTATCGGGTATGCCGTTTGAAGGTGCGGTCTTAGTGGTAGTAGTGGTAGTCTTTTCGGTGGTGGTCGTGGTTTCTGTTTCGGTCTTGGTTTCCACCTTATCGCCTCCAACTGTTATGACACAATAGGCGGTAGGCGAGCCGATAAGCTCTGAATCAGGGGAATATATCTGACAGCTTTGCAGGCTTATATTTGCATTTCCTGCCGACAGACCTTTGAACGTAAAGCTGAAATCCACTTCTGAAGAGGGGGTATCAGGAAATCCGTTTACTGTAAGGACTCCTCCACCGCCTGAGGCATTGTCGCTTGACACAAATTCTATAACGGAATCATCATAGGCGATATTTGCCTGAACGCTTCCTATCTCTGAATCTGCAGAAAATGTCACGGAAACTTCAAACTGCTGATCGGTCATGACGGGGTTTTTAGGCGGATAGAAGAAAGCCTCCCCTGTAGCATGGGCAGTGAGAGCCGTCATTGGAACTGCAAGTGCGGCTGTCAAGAGCGATGAGAATATTCTTTTTACAAGCTTTGTTTTTGTGATCATTGCTATCCCTCCCGATAACATGGATAATTATTTGGTATAAACTTTGGCTATATCAGACCACTGTCCGAAATAGGTCTTGTTCCCTGTGGCTGTATAGCTTCTCACACGGACAAAATATGTCTTTTGGCTTTTAAGATCTGTTACGGTCTTTTTGTCGGTCTTTTTTGAGGTCACCTTAACTGTCTTTGCACCGCTGAAAGATATATTTTCAGCGTAGGATATCTCATAGCCTGTAGCAGAGCCTTTCTGTGCATAGTCTATATAAAAGCCTTTTTTCACTGGCATGAGCTTTTGTATGGTCTGCCTTGCGGGGGTGATGACAAAAGACTTCGTTATCACTCCGCCATACGAGCCTTTTCCTGTTACTGTTACCTTAGCTGTGCCTATATTCTTATTGGCGGAATATTTCACTATATAGTCTGAGCCGTTTTTAAGGGTCTTGCCTGAATATGTGACTGTTATGCTTTGGGTGATGTTCTTGCCTGTGAAAGACTTGTTTTTTATGCCTGCGACCTTAGCTTTGGAAATATCATATTTTGCGGTGGTCACGCTCTTTGTATCAGACCATGCGCCGTTATAACGCTTGCCGCTGGCTATTGTATACGAACGCACTCTTACATAATATTTCTTCCCTGACGTCAGGTTTGAAACGGTCTTTTTATCCGTTTTGTTTGAGGATATGATCAAGGTTTTTGCACCTGCGAAGTCAGAGCGTATACTGTACTGCAATTCATATCCCGTGGCTGAACCTTTCTGAGCAAAGTCGATAAAAAAGCCTTTATATCTTGTTTGCAGAGATTGTATCTCCTGTTTTGCAGGATAAATGGTAAAAGTTTTTGCTATCATACCCTGATAGTTGCCCATGAAGCTTATGATCATTTTTCCAACGCCTATTTTTGTATTTGAGCTATAGGAAACAGTATAATCATGTTCAGGAAGAAGAAATTTTCCTCCGTCCGTTACCATAACGTCAGGTCTTATAGGCTTGCCTGTATAGGAGAGCGTATCAACATAATAGACGCTTGTCAATTGGGCGGACTTTGGAAGAATGTCGAATGCTTTGGCTATAGTGCCGCTGTATCCGCCAATGCCTGTTATTATCATTTTGCCCTTGCCTGCGGCTATATTATCGGCATAGTCAATGGTATAGTCTTTATTATTTGTCAAAGTGGTATCGCCATAGGAAAGCGTTATACTGCTTTGAGCAAGCTCATAGCCTGTGAATGTCATATGTGTTTTAAAGCCTGATATCTCGCAGTCTTTTATAAGCTTTCTGTCGGTATAGACCGCCTGCACTGTCATATGGGCTGTGACTTTTGAAAAGTCTTTATCCCAGCCTGCAAAGCGTTTGCCTTTTATGGCTGGTGCTTTGGGCGGATCGGCACTTTTGCCGTATTCTACGGTCTGAGATGACAAAACTGTGCCGTTTATATCGGTGAAATCGACCTTGCAGGTATTGGCTTTCCAGCCTGCATAAAGCGTCTTTGAGCCGTCTGAAAAGCTCACGGACGTTATAGGCTCGCTCTCAAGCTGTGAGTCGGCATACCAGCCTGTGAACTGTGCGCCCTCTTTTGTGGGGGCGGAAAGCTGTGCAGTTTCGCCCTCGCCAAGCTCATCAGGGTTGAGGGAGCTGTTTTCGCCACCGTTCAGGATATAATCTATCTTCACTTTGTCACTTGGGGTGACTTTTGCGGAAACTGTGGTGTTTTCTGTGAAAACTGTGTCGCTGTTCACAGGTTCGCCTTTACGATACCAGCCGAGAGTGAAGCCCTGCTGAACGTTCACATTCGGGAACACGGCTTTGCCTGCATAGTCGGTGCAGACTTCTATGGTCTGTGCCACAGCGGAGAATGTTATCTTATGGGAAGCCTGCTCGCTATATGAGGTCTGGCGCACAAGAGTGCCGTCCATTGTCCACTTTGCGCTGTCTTTGAACTTTTCACCGTAGGTGTTCATTGCATATGCACCTTGAGAAAGTGCATTTTTTGCAGAAAGGCTTGAAACCAGACTGTCGCTGTCATTGCTGTAACAGCCGTATGCGTTCACAACGGAAACGGCAATATCCCTGCCTCCTATAAAGGCATTTGTAATGGCGGAGCTGTTTTCCCTTAGGTTTGAAGAACACTCTGTTATGATACCGCAGGATTGTCTTCCTATGACGCCACCTGAATAGACTTCTCCTGACACTGTGCCGTCAAAGGTGCAGGCTTTTATGGCTGTTCCTTGATAAAAACCCACTATTCCACCTGCGTAATCGCCTTTCACTATACAGTTTTTCAGGGAAATGTTATTTATCTCTGCACCATTTTTTATGTATGCGAAAAGCCCTGAATACTCCCCTGAGGAGATAACTGCGTTTTTTATAAGGTGTCCGTTGCCGTCAAAATAGCCCATGAATGGGTTTTCAGAATCGCCTACGGGTGAGATAGTTTTTCCGTCAAAGTCAAGGTCAGCTTCAAGGGTGACTAGCTTGCCCTCAAAGCTTTCGCCACTGCTGACACGCTTTGCAAAGCTTTCCCACTGGGCTTCTGTGGTTATAACAAGGGCTTCGTCCTGTTCTTCTGCGGCGGAGATAAGGAGCTTTTGTGCGTTTGAGATATCATTTTTAGAAGCGTTCTCGTCTGCAAGCACCGTTCGGGCATTGTTTGCTTCCCTTTCACAGCCTGCAAGGGTGCCGTACTTTGCAAGGGTGGTTTCAAGTGAACTTTTATCGGGCTTTGCAGTATCATCAGTATAAGCATAGATAAAAAGACTTCCTATGGAGTCGGTCTTATCTGCTCCAACGTCAGACCAATATTTGCCGTTAAGGGAAACATAGCTTTGCCCTGACTGTGCCTTTGATGTTCGGTCGCTTTCTGCAAGGAGATATCCCCTGCCGCTGTCGCCGCTGAATTTTACTGAAATGGAATATTTCTCGCCCTCTTCAAGGAGGATATCCTCGGGAAAGTCAACTGTATAAAAGCCGTTTGCGGACACTAAGCCGCTTATCTGCGTTTCAAGGACGCCTATAGGGTCGATGTCGGAAACGTCGGTATAGACGCTTAGGGTGTAATCCGCACAGCCCGTTTTGCCCACATACATAAAGCCTGCTTTATCAAGCTTTTCATCGGCTTTAGCGGTGAAAACATTTGCACCGTAAACAGAGCCGTCATTGCTGGCGTTCACAACATAGCCTGTCATTTTGCTGTAGTGATATGTATTATCACAGCTTTCTTCAAAGTCATAGCAGCAAAACTGTCCGAACTCTGCTTCGTCATAGGACACCCAATAGAAGCCGTCATTGTCCTGATCTGCGCCCCACGAGCCTTTCACAAGCCATGCGCCGTTATTGGCAGGCTTATATCTGAAATTATCCTTACTGTAGTTATCGTCCCAGCCCACCACTGTGACGGAATGATTTATGATAGTGTTTTTTGAGGCGTCGGGATCATAGTAGGCAGTATTGTTATGATTCATATAGCCATTTCCTGCAAAATAGCTTGCGGAAACTGCTCCAAGCTCCATTATTTTACGCTTCACCTGCGTGGTGCTTGAAAGCTCCATGACATAATTCAGCCTGTATTCGCTGACGCTTTTCTTATTTTCGGAAACTATCATATTCCCTGTGCCGGATTCTAAAAACGGCTCGTAATCCTCATAGCATAGTCCCTGACCATTTGCAAGGGCAGAGGCCGCAAAGAGCCAGTTTCCCCCTGATGAAAAATCGTCTTTACCTGTGGCTGTGCCTGAATTTGAGGACAGCACCAAGGCAGGCACTGAAAATTCTGCGGAGGGGTTTTCAAGCCCCTTTTTGATAAGATCCTGTTCTGCGCAGGCAAGGGCTGAGAATGCCCAGCAAGCACCTGTTGAAGCCTGATCTTTTACTGTTGTGATCTCTCCTGAGCTTCTTGGGTCATAGGTGGATGGGAGCTTTCGGGCGGCTAGTCTTGCAGGGGACTTTATCTGATAGTCACCGTCTGTGCTTTTGGCCACGCCCTCTATCTCATAGCTATAGCCGTTATGGGTAAAGTTTACGGGAACGACTTTTATGCCGTTATCCTCGTTGGCAAGTGCAAAAGTCTGCGCCGAAAGCTGAAAAGCCAAGAGCAAAGCTGTCAAAAGCCCTGCCGCACCTTTCATTCTTCTCATTTTCCGCCCTCCTGTTTATCTCAGGTTATGGTTATCTTTCTTGTATACTCGTTTGAAATACATCTGCCGTATGCCGCTGTTTCTCTAAGTCTTACTGCGTTCTTTTCAAGGAAAGCAACACGCTTTGCATAATCGGAGATATCCTCAAGCTTTTTCAGCGAGGTATCATACTCCAGAGTTCTGTTCTCAGCCTGCGCAAGTATGCGTGTGCCTGTGCGGTTAAAGGCAAGTATCCTGCCGTATGGCACTTGTCTGATATCGTCCTTTCTGATGCCGAGAACAAGGTGCAGGACCATTCTTCTTACTCTTGCCATGGTGATATTCTTTGACTTTATACGCTGTTCAAAGATATCCATAGTTTCAGGGCAGGAGCTTACGACAGACATAAATCTGTTGGCAAGGTGTTCGTCGCAGTCAGGGAGGGCTAGAAAATCTTCTCTTGAAGCTGTGCAGAGCTTGAAAAGCATTTCTCTGCCTGCCTGCCGGGTAAAGGACGGCTTACAGCCCTCAAAATCATATGGAACAAATTTCTGCCACTCACCGCCCTCTTTTATAAGCTCTCTTATATGAGAAGCCGAAGCAAAATCACCAGACTCTGCCTGAGAATCATGTGCGACAGCTTCACGCTTTACGGCATAAGGCACTAGCCATGGGGCTATACGCTTTGCCGCCTTTATATACTCCACTGCAAGAACGTTATTTGGTGTGGAGAATATCTCTTCGGCGGTTCTGCCATAAAGACCTATGGAGGCTTCATACATAGCCTGCGGGTAGGACTTTCCCTGAGATAAAAGTTCTCTTACCTGCTGTGAATTTTCAAGCATTGCGGATATTTCAGCTGCCTGTTCAAGGGCGTTCCTATCACCGCTTTCACAGCCGAAAGACAAGGTCGTTACCACGTCCTCCCCAAGACCTGCAAGAAGCCTTACTGCACTTCTTGCAAAGACCTCACTGTTTGAACATGAGAACGGGCATGGCAGTTCTATAACAAGGTCTGCACCGTTTCTTATAGCAGCCTGCGCTCTGTCATATTTTGAGAAAACAGCCGCTGAGCCACGCTGCACACAATCGCCGCTCATTACTGCGACGATACCCTCTGCGCCAGCCTGTCTTGTGGCTTGTATCTGATATTTGTGTCCGTTATGGAACGGATTATATTCCGCAACTATTCCCGCAATTTTCATTTTTTACTCCTCTTTCTACCCTATGCATATTTTATTCAGTCTTTCAAAAGCTTACTGCGAATTATGATACTAATATGTTAAGCCCTAGTAAAAAAATTGTGCAATATGTATATTTATGAAAAAAGCTCTTGAAATTTATCATTAATATTGATATACTATAAGTATATGATATTATGGGCTTAAAGTCAAGCCCGTTATCTGACATATTATAATCGGGAGGAGATTTTTTCCAATGAAAATCTTAGTTGTAAACGCAGGTTCATCATCACTTAAATATCAGCTTCTGGATATGAAGGACGAGTCTGTTATCGCAAAGGGCAACTGCGACCGTATCGGTATCGACGGCCATGTGAGCGCAAAGACAGGCGACGGCAGACACATCGAGGAGGATTGCAATTTCCCTACTCACACTGAGGCTTTTGAAAAGCTCGTTGAGGTACTCACATCAGGCGAAACAAAGGTCATCGACTCTATGTCTGAGATATCAGCCGTTGGTCACAGAATAGTTCAGGGTGCTGAGGTATTCAAGGAGACCTGCCTTGTAACAGACGAAGTTATCGACCAGATCGACGCACTGGCTGAGCTTGCACCTGTACATAACCACCCACACGCTCTTGCACTGAGAGCCTGCAAGGCAGTTATCCCAGCAGGCACACCACAGGTAGTCGTATTCGACACTGCTTTCCACTCAACAATGCCAAGAAAGGCTTATCTCTACGGTCTGCCATACGAGTGCTACACTGATCTTCATGTAAGAAAATACGGCTTCCACGGAACATCACACAGATTTGTTTCAGGCGAGCTTGCAAGAGTAATGGGCAAGCCTATCGAGGAGCTTAAGATAGTTTCATGCCACCTTGGAAACGGCTCATCTATCACAGCTATCAACGGCGGCAAGTCTGTTGACACATCAATGGGCTTCACTCCTCTTGACGGTCTTGTAATGGGCACACGCTGCGGTTCTGTTGACCCTTCTGCTGTTGACTATGTTGAGAAGAAAATGGGCTTTACACCTGACCAGATGACAGAATACATGAACAAGAAGTCAGGCTTCCTTGGTCTGTCAGGCATCGGTTCTGACAACAGAGATATTCAGGCTGCTGCAAGCGAGGGCAACGAGAGAGCTCTTATCGTAAGCGAGATATTTGCTTATCAGATCAAGAAGTTCATAGGCTCATACGCTGCTGCAATGAACGGTCTTGACGCTGTTATCTTCACAGGCGGTATCGGTGAGAACGCACCTGAGGTAAGAGCGGCTGCTTGCTCAAATCTCGATATCCTCGGTATCCACATTGACGCTGAGAAAAATCTCTGCCGTGGAATACTCAAGGAGATCTCCACAGACGATTCTAAGACAAAGGTTTACGTTATCCCAACAAACGAAGAGCTTCTCATTGCAAGAGATACTCTGGCACTTGTTACAAAGTAATATTTCAGATAACATCAAGGACGGCTTTCTTATGAGAGCCGTCCTTTTTTTGCGCATAAAAAAGGCACAGAAGAGGTTTTCCTGTGCCTTGATTTGTTTGATAAGACCGCCAATTTTCATGTAGGGGCTGGCGCCCTCGACAGCCCGATTTTGAGAGTGTAAAAGTTTGAATTATCACGAAGTTTTGTGGGTTGACGAAATATCGAGAAGTGGGACGTCGTATTTGTTTGAATGTACGATATTGACTATATACGTTTTCCAAACACCATTGTATCAGGTCTTAACGCCTGAGAACTGCGTCTGATAAAGCCTGTAGTAACAGCCCTTGGCGGCGATAAGCTCCTCATGGCTACCCTGCTCTGCAACACGTCCACCGTCGATAACGACTATCTTATCGGCGTCACGGATAGTGGAAAGTCGGTGAGCGATGATAAGGGAGGTTCTGTTTTTCATAAGAGCCACCATTGCGGACTGAATGTGCATCTCAGTTCTGGTATCAACCGAGGAAGTGGCTTCGTCAAGAATAAGTATCTTCGGGTCGGCAAGCACTGCTCTTGCTATGGAGAGAAGCTGACGCTGACCTTGTGAAAGGTTTGAGCCGCCCTCGGCAAGCACTGTGTCGTAACCCTCGGAAAGTCTTTCTATGAACTCGTCTGCGTTCGCAAACTTTGCCGCCGCCTTTATTTCATCAAGGGTGGCGTTTTCTCTGCCGTAGCGGATATTCTCCTCTATGGTGTCCTTAAAAAGCACTGTATCCTGCAAAACTATGGCTATGGAACGTCTGAGCTTGTCTTTCGGGATATCGTAAATGCTCTGACCGTCTATAGTTATCTCACCGCTGTCAACGGGATAAAATCTTGTGAGGAGGTTCACTATGGTGGTCTTGCCTGAGCCTGTTGCACCGACTATGGCTATTTTCTGACCTGCTTTTACTTCAAGATCGAGGTCTTTTAGCACCTGCTTTTCAGGAACATACGAGAAATCTATATGCTTGAAACTGATATCGCCTTTGACGTTTTCCACCTCAAAGTCAGCCTTGCCCTCGTCAGTTTCCTTATCGGCGTCCATGACTTCAAAGATACGCTCTGCGCCTGCTATTGCGGTCTGGATATTCGCAAACTGATTTGCAATCTCATTGATAGGACGTGAGAACTGTTTTGAATAGAGTATAAAAGCCTGAATAGTTCCCACTGTTATAAAGTCTTTTATTGCGAACCAGCCGCCGAAGGCTGCGATAAGGATAAAGCCGAAATTGGATATTAAGTTCATGCAAGGGCCCATTACACCGCCGAATATCTGAGCTTTTATGCCGCATTTTTTCAGATTGTTGCTCATTTTCTCGAACTTGTCAACAGCGTCCTGCTCTTTGCCATAGGAAACGACCGTTCTATATCCGACTACCATTTCCTCAACTTCGCCGTTTATCTCGCCAAGAAGCACCTGCTGTTTGATGAAGTATTTCTTCATATACTTTGTGAGTACGCCTGAAACGAATATGGTAAGGAACACTGTAGACAGCGAGATAAGGGTAAGAAGCGGTGAATACAGAAGCATTATGACAACTGTTCCCACTATGGTCAGCACGCCTGAGATGAGCGAGCCTATAGACTGAGAGATAGTTGTGGAGATATTCTCGACGTCGTTTGTCATACGGCTCATTATATCGCCATGGCTGTGGGTATCGAGATACTTTATAGGAAGTCTTACAAGGCTTGAGAACAAGTCTTTACGCATGGTCTTTACTGTGTACTGTGAAAGCTTTGCGGAGAATATTCCCTGCATATAGGTGAAAACAGAGGACAGGAGATAAACTGCCCCAAGACCTATGAGCGTTCTGCCAAGCGCACCGAAGTCAACGCTTGTTTTCTTTTTGGTGAGGGTAATGCAGTCGATAGCGATCTGCTGGATAGACGGTGCGACAAGATTGAGCAGAGTTATGATGAGCATTACTCCGATAAGTGCGAAAAACAGATATCTGTTCCTGCCTATATAGCCGATAAGCTTTTTGAGGGTGTTCTTTGCGTCTTTTGGCCTTTCCATTGTGAGCCTTGCACCGTGCGGTCCGCCCGGTTTTCTTCCGCCGGGTCCCATTGGAGGCATTGGAGGCATTACACTTCACCTCCTGACGTTTTTACCTGTGAAGCGTAGATATCCTGATATACCTCGCAGGTCTTTAGCAGATTTTCATGGGTATCGCAGGCACAAAGCTTGCCGTGGTCAAGGACGGCTATCCTGTCGCATGATTTTATGCTCTGGATACGCTGTGCGATTATGATAAGGGTCGTGCCGTTCATTTTGCGGTCTATCTCCGCACGGAGCTTTGCTTCTGTGCCAAGGTCGAGGGCGGAGGTGGAATCATCAAGAATGAGGATCTCAGGTTTTTTTAGTACCGCTCTTGAGATAGAAAGCCTTTGCTTCTGACCGCCTGACAGTGAAGCACCCTTTTCGGCTATAATACCCTCATAGCCTGCAGGTATCTTCTGAATGAACTCGTCAGCCTGAGCTGCCTGTGCGGCGGAGATGACCTCCTCATGGGTAGCGTTTTTGTCGCCCCACTTTATGTTGTCCTCAACTGTGCCTGAGAAAAGCTCGCTCTTTTGCAGGACTATGCCAACTTTCTTTCTAAGCTCGTCAAGCTTACAGTCCTTGACGTTTACGCCGTCAACAAGGACTTCCCCTGCTGTGCAATCGTAAAATCTTGGAATAAGATTTACAAGGGAGGATTTTCCCGAACCAGTTGCACCTAGTATGGCGACGCTCTCACCTGACTTTATATCAAGGGTAAGTTCTGAGATAACAGGTCTGCCCTTGGTTTCAGGATAGGAGAATGAAACGTTTTTAAAGCTCACTGTGCCCCCTGTTTTATCTGCAAGGGAAACGCTGCCGCTTTTTATAACTGGGTCAGTTTCGAGGACTTCTCTCAATCTGTTTGCAGATGCGGAAGCCTTTGCGAGGGTCTGGAACATCATAGACATCATCATTACGCCATGCAAGACCTGAGTAAGATATGTGATAGCCGCCATGACCTCGCCAACCTTCATAGCCTGTGCCTGCACCTGCCAGCCGCCTATAACTATAACGGCAATAACAGACAGATTGAGTATTATCATAAGAAGCGGCTGAAGGATAGCCATAAGGGTCTGAACACGGAGGTTTGATTCCATAAGGCTTATATTTGCATCGTCAAAACGCTTTTCTTCTGTATCCTCTCTCACATAGGCTTTTACTACTCTTGCGCCTGTGACGTTCTCCTGAACCACAGAGTTTACGCTGTCAAGACGTTTTGCAACGATAGAATAGTATGGGTTTGCCTTTTTGAGAATTACTATCATCATGATTATCTCGACAGGCAAGGCACATAGGATTATTATTCCAAAGCGAACGTTAAGAGTGAGCATCATGATTATTCCGCCAAAAAACAGCAAGCTGTCACGCACCAACATTCTCAGCATGAAGTCTACCATTTGCTGGATAGCGGTTATATCCGCTGTAAGACGTGTTACCAATGAGCCTGTGGTGAACTTGTCGGTCTGTTCAAATGAAAGACCCATGACACGTTTAAAAACGTCCACACGCAGATCTCTTGAAAAGCTTTGGGAAGCTATCCCGCCGAATGCAGAAGCCGCAATTCCGCAAGCTCCGCCACCTATAAGAACAAGGAGCATGAGAAGTCCCGTTCTTATGATAAGATCCATATCCTGACCCAGCACGCCATCGTCAACTATTTTTGACATAAGCTTTGGCTGAAGCAGGTCGCCCAGCACTTCTCCCACCATGGATAGAGGTGTCAGCACCGCAAACAGTGCATAGGGCTTCAAGTATTTGCTTAGTTTTACTTTCAAAGCAGTTCCTCCTAAAATTTTATTTCAGGCTACTTATACGCAGGGGAACATTGACGGAAGATAGCAAATGCAGAGCAGTGGGCTGTTAAAGACGCCAGCCCCTACAAAATATATGATATAACTTTTTATGTAGTGGCGAACAGCGTTCGCCCGCATTGCTTTTGTTTTGCTAATGATCGCATCGACTTTTCACTGCTGGTGACAAGGCAGAGCCTTTGAAATCACAGCCCTAATTGTGCATTATCTCAAGCTCCCCGGACAGCTCCTGCGCTGTCATTTTTCTGCTGAGGGAGGCTTTGTCTATCATTATGGTAACAGGCTCTTTTCCGTGGATATCGAACCAGTTGTCAGAGAACACGCAATCTGCGGTCTTTAGGCTGAGACAGACGCTTTTGGCGTAATTCTCAGCACAGAATGTCAGGGCGAATTTATCCTCGCTTTCTGATATGCCGTAGGTTATCTTTGGCTCTAAGAATGTAAATTCTTTCGGGCGCACAAAGAGCGTTGTGCCAAAGCTTAACACCTTGCCGTTTTCCATAATGGAATATTCGAGATATTTTTCACGAGGGTCGGTACGGTTTTTAAGATCGTCTGAAAGGTCGATAGTAAGAACGTTCTGTGCTGTGAGAGCCGGAACGTTCACGGATTTTTCTCCGCTTTGCAGAATTTCAGCTTTATTGTTTCTAAGCGTCCATTTTACCACGCCCTCAAAGGCTGTCATTCGCTCGTTGGATATGTTAAGGACAGGCTTTTTTCTATGGGTATCGTCGCAGGAGATAAGGCATGGAGCGTAAAAACGCCTTGCATAATAATGCAGACCTTTCCACCTGCCGAAATAGTCGATACTTGACCATGAGATAACAGGGTTTGAATCGTTCACCTGCCAATAGGCAGAACCCATACATCTGCCCCTTGCTCTTCTCATATGCTCAACATTCGAGCGTATGCAATCCGCCTGAACGAGCTGTGAGGAATAGATGAGCTGTTTGAAATCATATGGATATCTTACCATTTGAGCGAGATAGTACATTATCTTCTCGTTGCCCTGAACACACTTCTGATGTGCCGCCATAACTGGTGAGCAAAGGTCAAAGTCACCCTTTGTTTCATCAGCAAAGGCACGGCAGGTCTTTATATCAGGCAGGCTTTCAAAGCCGTATTCTGAGCAGAAGCGGTAATAAAATTCTCTGAACGCTTCGATAGGCTTGAAGTTGTGCCAAACGTCCCAATAGTGCATATCCCCTGCATGGTTTGAGGAAGCGTCCTTGAAGCCTCCCCCTGATGAAGGTGATGACGGCCAATAGAAGGTGTTTTCGCATGGGTCATAGGCTTTAAGCACCTGTGGGATAATATCCTCAAAAATGATAAGATAGTCACGCTTTGCTTCCTCGTCCTCGGGAAGACCCCAATATTCCCATGCGGATTCTATCTCGTTGTTGCCGCACCACAGACCAAGAGAGGGGTGGTTTCTCAGGCGGATAACGTTGTCACGAACTTCCCCTCGGACAGTTTCTTCAAACTCCTCTGTGAGCAGATATGCAGAGCAGGCGAACATAAAGTCCTGCCATACTATGATACCATTCTCGTCGCAGTAGTCATAGAAATACTCGTCAGGATAATAACCGCCTCCCCACACTCTTATAAAGTTATAGTTTGCGGCCTTGCAATCTGCAAGGAGCTTTCTTGTTTTCACTTCGTTACAGCGTGTGACTATCTGGTCTTCGGGGATATAGTTTGCGCCCATGGCAAATATCTTCACGCCATTGTTTATAAAGCAGAACTCCTCGCCCCACTGATCTTTTTCACGGCTGACAGTTAAAGTTCTAAGACCTATGCGCTGTGTATTTTTATCTGTGCAAGCGTCATTTTCATCATACAAAGTCACTGCACAGCTATAAAGTGGCTGTTCGCCATAGCCGTTCACCCACCAAAGCTGAGGGTCGCTTATCACAAGCTCTGTTTCATAATACTCTGCACTTCCCTCTAGGCTTATGTCGGCTTTTGCGGTGATATTGCCCTGCGGGTCGGATATTTTCACCATAGCTTTTTTACAGCCGTGGTTTTCTATATGCAAAAGGGCTTTCAAAGTCACTTTGTTATCGGTGTGCTTTTGGCTGTAGTAAACGTCAAGTATACGTCCGTCCTGTGGGATAACAAGAGATACCGAACGCCATATTCCCATGTCAGGGAGCATTGGGCCCCAATCCCAGCCGAACATACAATGGGCTTTTCTTATATGTGTATAGCCTGTCATGGTGGAGTCAACGCCCCAAAGGTGACGTTTTTCGTCCATTTCTTTTATGTATCTGTTTGGCGAGGTTATTTTCACTGTGAGAGTGTTGTCCCCCTCTTTGATAATACCATGGACAGGAAACTCCCACACTCTGTGCATATTGTTCACTCTGCCAAGGTGAATGCCGTTGAGACAGACGTTTGCTATGGTATCAATGCCGTCAAAGTGCAGGACAGTATGCTTGCACTCCACTGCGGCCTTGTCTGCGGTGAATGTAGTTTCAAAATCGTAATCATCATCACATATCTGTGTTGAGATATACTCGTTCTCACGATAATATGGGTCGGGTATCTTTTTATAGTCAAGCAGGGTCTTATATACAGAGCATGGAACTTTGCAGTCAAAACTCTCCTGCGAGCCTGCTTTTTTCATTTTCCAGTTATCGTTAAGGCTTACTGTTATACTCATTATTTTTCTCCTTATTTATCATGAATGCAGAAAAGGTTTGTTTCCCATGCGGGGTAGTATCTTTCCTGACGTATATAGAATTTGTATCCTTTGCAAAGGCTGTTTATATACAGAGGCAGGGTGATGTAATCATATGGTCTGTGATACAACGCACTGCATATTTTTGGGGCATAGCGTGAAATGGTATATTCACTGCCTTTGAGAGCTTCTAGGTCTGCTCCCTCAACGTCATATTTTATATAGGTGCATTTTTTGCCTGCAAGGACGCTGTCCAGACTTCTTGCACGAACCTTTTTTCCTGCGGCATCTACTCTGCCCTGTCTGCCTGCGCCTCCTGCGAAATAAAGCTCGGTATCAATGCTCCATGCGGCGGCATTGTAAAGGCTTATATTGTCATTGGCTTTTAGATTTTTCAGGCATTTCTGAAAGTTTTTTCTCTCAGGTTCGAGGGCATATATTCTCTCATACTTTCCCCCTGTGCGTGAGATAAGCTCTGCGGCAGTGTCGCCTGTGTATGCTCCCAAGTCGCAGTATATCTCGTTTTCTCCAAGGGGAAGTATCTCGGTTATCTTGTCCTTATCCGTAAATATCTCACGAAGATAAGAAAGCTTGCCTGTTATCTTGAACGCTGTCAGCTTTTCAAAGGTAAGCTTTGAAATATCGTCATCAAAAAGGCGGTAAGCTTTTTCAGCCTGAGAATACATTGAGAGAAGCTTTTCCTTGCTGAAATTTTCATCGCCTGCAACGCACATTTCCGGCACTATGACCTCGCAGCTTTTTTCAATATTGTCGATACGCTCCATTATCTCAGGCAGGCTCGTGCCAAAGCCAAGCACAACTGTGATATTTCCAAACTGCGCTTGCACCTGTGAGAAAGTCTGCACCTTAAACCCTCTGAAGCTTTGTCCACGGACAAAATCGTCGCTTGCAAAAACACCTGTGCATTTTATGCCAAGTCTATCAAATTCATCAAGAAGCTTTTCCGCTCCATCGCCCATGCCGTATATGAATATCGGCTTTTCGCAGGTCTTGAGCCTGTCCCACGAGCTTTCAAGGGACTGAAAATATTCTTTTGAAAACATTCACACTTTCCTCTCCAAAAAAGGCTCTCACAGAAAGATCTGCGAAAGCCCCTTATTCTTATAGAACTTTATATGATATCGTCATTGATATCAAAATCATCATGATCGTGGCAATGACCGCCGTCACCACCGACCATATCTCTGCCCCTTACACGGTATCTATCACGATTTATATTGATATACTTATCAAGCTGTGCAAGCACATCTCTTGGCGCTTTTATGGACTTGACTTCCTTAATAGGCGTATCAACGTCTTTGACATTCATTACTATTGTGCCACAGCCGAACATTCTTTGTCCGAACGGCAAGCTTTTTGTCGATGACCCTATAAAGGTCAAGCTCGTCTTCCTCTATGCTGAGAAAACCCTTGCGTGTTATAAACTTATCTTCTGTGAGAAAATATCTTGTAAATGATATAGGCAGACCAAAAATCGTTCTTTTCTTATCTGTCCAAATGTAATTGATAACGTCTTTTTTCATAAAACGACGTCGCCTCCCTCAAGATGATCTATAATTTTTTACAAAGACATCATTGCAAACTGGTGGCACAAAAAAGTTGCTGACCATGTTTTTGCAACGATCCTCCCGTATATTTTACCACGCAATAAAGCTTTTGTCAAGAAATTATCTTTTGTAAAAGCTATGTAAAAATGCCATTCATTTATATATTTCTATATCATTTCGTAAATATTAATAAATGTAAAATCACACATTTATCTTAATATTTTTTTAATTATTTAGCAATCTTTGCTGGCGTTTTCGACTTTTTTCTACATAAAATAAGCTTTCATAACAATGTAAAGTTGATGTAAAATATAGCGAATCGTCAATTTATTCATATAATGTATTGATTTAAACGACACAAAAGCATATTTTCTCTGTGTAAATTACAATATTTGCACAATTATCTCATTTAAAATTTGGTCATAACCGACATTTGTTTATTTACTATGTATAGATTGTTGCGTGTTTCTTAAAACATAGTACAAAAAGTAAGAAAATTAAGTAAAAAACTTGAAATTATATCGTAAAAATGTTATACTGCAAGTGTAGTATAAAGTTAAAAAAATAAAAAAACCGGAGGAAGATTTAAAATGTGTAAAAAAGACGTGATCAAAATCCTTGTCGGAAGCCTCAATCAGGCCGGCATGAAGGTGGCAGACTATCTGAAAAAACAGGGGTACAATGTTGCGCAGTCAGACTACAATCCACTGGAGATACAGCTTGAGGTGCTTAAAAGCAAACCTGATTTTCTGATAATTTCAGAAATAACTGAATTTCCCTACGAACTGTGCAAAAATCTCAAAGGGGCTTGTCCTAAGCTGAAAATAATCATGCTTTCCGACAGAAAAACCAACAATGGACTTGCAAAATACGCAGACATGATAATAAAAAGTCCTCTAAGCTGTGCGGATATCAAAAACGCACTCAGAGCGCTTCAGTGTCCTGACGATTCTGCAGATCTGAACATCACAATAACGCGAAGCTCTGACGAGGGGTACACCAATGGCGACATACAATCTGCTATATCCACCGTGATGAAGCGGTTGTGCATAACTCCGAATTATAACGGCTATGGCTACATCAAAGAGGCAATAAAAATGGCTCTTACGACAGACAAAGCCAACAGACGTGTCACAAAGGTCATTTATCCAGAGATAGCGGCGGCACATGGAGTAACCACAGTAAGCGTTGAAAGAAATATGCGCACCGCCATAAGGATCGGTTGGGAAAAGGCTCATGACAAAGACAAAGCCGAGATATTCGGTAATTTTGCCATAAGACCTGACCACTACCCCACAAACAGCGAATTTATTTTCGTTGCCGCTGAATACATAAACAGCAAATATCCAGCGGAAAAGGCATTATCAGCCACCGCTGAACATACTAGCGAAAGTAATTTATTTATCTGACAAGAAGAAAGCCGTTATGCCCACAGGCACAGCGGCTTTTTTCTATATAAACGAAACGTCCTGCAGTAAATGACAACGGGCTGCCCTGCGGACGCAGATCTTCGGCTGCGTCACCCACTGTCATACGATCACTGCAGACGCTCCGTTATCTCATTTTATGCCGACATGGTTTTTATGACACAAAAAAGCGTACCGAAAAATCGGTACGCTCAGTGTTTAAGTAAAAGCCGCCTTGCCGTCGCACAGCCGATAAACCCGCTATAAAAGCAGGGTGGGTAAAACAGCCTGAAAGCTTCACGCTCCCTTCGTCCGTTTACGAAACGGCAAATGCGGTTTCGTTCGGGAGGTCTGCAATCCCTTTCCAGAGTCTGAATCCCTTTTTAGAAGTGTTGGATTTATAATAACTGTGCTTGTTCGCACAAGGCAGGAAACTTTTTCTGTTATTTAGTATATCACAACATATCCATAATATCAATAGGTAATTTCAGCAAATCAAAGTACATAAAATTGTACATTTTACATATTGACAAGCCTATATGCTGAGATATTTTTCTTATGACAGGTGATCGTGACAACCGCAGCCACAGCCGCAATCATCGTCTTCGTCCTCATCGTCAAACTCGAACATTTCATCGATACGCTCCATGAACATCTGACCGATCTTCTCATACTCGTCATCATCTTCGATAGAAGCAAGTATCTCGTCATTGTTCTCGTCATACTCAGCCTTGAGTATCACAACGTCGCCTGAATCTTCAAGGGCTTCATCACCGTTCTCATAATAAGGAGTGAGAGCATAATACTTCTCGTCACCATACTCCATTGCGTCCAACAGCTCAAAAGTCTGCTTATTACCATTTTCGTCCTCCAGCTCGTAGAGGTCCGGCAGAAACTCGTTATCCATAATTATCCTCCTAACATGATCTTGTGCGGTATATCGGCACTTCCTGAGTGGGATATATCGAAAAAATCAGAACAGAAAGACTGTTTCTGACCACCGCAACACTTTAATTATACTACACTGCAAAATCAAAGTCAAGCGCATTTTGTAAAAGTAATATTAAATATAAAAACCATAAAAAAGTTGAGAAAAACTATTGACAAGTAACAAAAGATGTGGTATAGTATAGTCAAGGAAAAACAAAAAGCCAAACAAAAGCAGACAACAGGGTTCGCTGAAACGGTCAACGGTCTGACGATACAGTAACGATTTCAGAGGGCACGGCAAAGCGAAGTGAGGCAAGAGGTTTTCCTTATATATCACAGGCAGATCGGTGGACACAGCATATACCCGACACTAGGTACACTACAGTTCAGCAGGCGGGCAGGCTCATCGGATACCTAATAAGATATGAAAGGAGCGAGTCCAATGGACGCATCAGAGATCCAGGAGAGTATCCATAGGCTCGGCAATTTCTTAAAGTAAAAAAGGATCAAGACGCAGACGAATGAGCTGACAGGAATCCAGACATATATGATTTACACAGGAAGAAATTGCAGAGCCTCATGGATTAATCACAGCACAGAGTTACTGCAATTTAAGGATACTCTCAAATTTACAATTGAATATTTTGCAACTTTTATATAAGGAGTGATCGACATGATCGGTTACAGAAGGTTTGCAAATAAAATTTAGACAGGAGTGTTTCCAATGCACAATTTCAGCTTTTCAGAGGTAAAGAAATAAACTGAAAGAGTGATTCCAATGTAAAATTTAGCTTCTGAACATAAAAAGCTCACAGAGCTATAAAAATCAAATAAATTTCGAGGAGTGGTGCATATGAAAATGCACAAAAGGAACTTGAACATGAAATAGAATGGAGTGAGTCCGCCAAGAAATTTACGAGCTTAATGCTCTTACCGATTTGATTTACTGACTAAGATTTTTCTAAAGATCATATAAAATACTGAAGGAGTGGTGCGTTATGAAAATGCACTCAAGGCTTTTGAACATCTGATATTTGGAGGTGAATCCGCCAGTTACTTCAGCAAGGCTTATCTGATATGGTAAGCGTAGGATCTTGAAATTATGCGAAAGGCGATAATTCCAATGGAAATGTAATAAGTTTCATTGACAATAAATTTTCACGAAAGGTGTTAAGTCCGATGGCACGTTAAGTTTTATCCACTGAGGCATAACTTAATATTTTGAAAGGAAATAAATCCAATGGAAAGGTAATTTGCACTTAGAGATTATTTTTACCGAAAGGAAATAGATCCAATGGAATAGCTTATATTATGCGGACAGAATTTTACTGAAAGGCGTGAGTCCAAAGTACAATTTAGCATGAGTTTACGACTAGAATTTTCAGAAGGGCGTAATACCAATGGCATAATCAATATGAACGTACATACTTAACTATGTGGTGTATTCAGATATCACATAGTTAAGTTTTTTTGTGTAAGGGGTTGGACGTCGAGGACGCCGTCCCCTACAATATTCAAAAAAACAAGAAAGCACCCTGCGGTTCAATGCAGAGTGCTTTTATTTTATATCATATTTTCAAGGAAAGCCACTGTCTTTGGATCGTATGTAAGATCCTGCGCTTCCATATCCTCGTCAAGCTGCCACAGCTTTGTTACTGCAAAAACTGACGATACAAAAAACGGCTGGCTGTTCAGATAGCCGAGGGTTATCTTTGCCGGAGTGTCCCCCGTCTGCTCGCTGAGCTGTTTTACCTTTGCAAGTCTTGCAAGATTAGCAGGGCCTGCATACTGTCCCTCAGGGAGATTGTTTGCAGCGTCGCCCTTTGCAAGCTTTGCAAAAAAGCCCTTTGCCTGCGGGGAGAACGCCATAACAGGAAAATCATGCTTCTTGTACCAGCGGAACTCCTTTGTATCCATACAAACAAGGGTATTGTCACCGAAAGTTTCAACGCTCGAATGTGCAAGGCTGTAGTTTATCTGACTGATCCTGATAGGCTCCATACCGTTTTTCTCTGCAAACTTATTCGCTTCCTCTATCCTCTGAGTTGTCCAGTTTGAAACGCCTATGAAATGTATCTTTCCGCTCTCATAGAAATCATTGAGTACCGGCATTATCTCTTCAACAGGTATCTTCGGGTCGTCACGGTGGAGAAAATAAATGTCCACATAGTCAACGCCCAAGACCTTCAGGCTTTCTTCAAGATCCTTTGTAAGCTCTTCCCTGCTAAGACGGCTTTCGTCCATATGACCCATTTCAGGGTGACCGCCCTTTGTGGCAATACAAATTTTATCACGATTGTTTCTAGCTTTGAGCCATCTACCTATTACGCCCTCGCTGGAATCGTGACCATTCTCCAGCCAGTCGCAGTAAACTCTTGCGGTATCGATACACCAGCCGCCAAGCTCTACATATTTGTCGAGAAACTCAAAATACACATCGTCACAATCGTTTCTCTCAAAACCTGCCGCACCAAAAGTCAGGGCAGGGACTTTCATTTCATATCTGTCGTTTTTCAACACATAGCTTATCATACACTCTTCCCCCTTGGCATACAATTTCCTATACTATTTATCATAACTATGTCTAGCAATATATTATTATACCATATAAAAAGGACTTTTTCCACAGAATTTTGTTAAATTTTATTTTTTCATAAAAACCTCTTGACAAGTCGGTAAACTTGATATATAATTGTAAAGGTTTATGACTTTACAGAAATCCATTAGGAGGTAAGCGGTATGAGTAAAAATTTGCAAAACAGCGTTTTGCTCGACTTGTATGGCTGCCTGCTCACCGATAAACAAAACGAGATCATGGATCTTTATTACAATGACGATCTGTCGTTGGGAGAGATCGCCGCTCAGCTAGATATCTCAAGGCAGGGCGTTCATGACGCTATAAAAAAATGTGAAACTGCAATGGCTGATTATGAAGAAAAGCTAGGTCTGCTAAAACAGCAGGAAGCTTATCTGGCAGAGCTTAAAGAGTTCAAGGCTCAGGCTATGGACGTTTTTAACGAGTGCAAAAAAAAGAATTATGCGAGAGATATCGCCGAAAAGGTGATAGTGCTTCTTGAAAATCTCGATTCTAAGCTTGATGAATTTGACAACGCAGAATATACCGAAGAAGAATAGATATAGATAAAAAAATTATACGGAGGACAGCTTATGGCGTTTGAAGGACTTTCAGAAAAACTAAACGGCGTGTTCAAGCGTCTTAAATCAAGAGGTAAACTTAGCGAAGCCGATGTAAAAGAGGCAATGCGTGAAGTTAAAATGGCTCTGCTTGAGGCTGACGTTAGCTACAAGGTAGTAAAAGATTTTATTGCCAAGGTAACAGAGAGAAGCGTTGGCGAGGAAGTGCTGAAGAGCCTAACTCCTGGTCAGCAGGTCATAAAGATAGTTAATGACGAGCTTATAAAGCTCATGGGCGAGGCTAACTCGAAGATAAACTTCCCTAACAAGCCGCCTTGCATCATAATGATGTGCGGTCTTCAGGGTTCAGGTAAAACAACACACGCTGCAAAGCTTGCGAAGATGTTCAAGAAAGAGGGCAAGCGTCCTCTGCTTATAGCAGCCGACGTTTACAGACCTGCGGCTATCGAACAGCTGAAAGTTGTGGGAGAGAGAGCCGAAGTCGCAGTATTTGAAATGGGTCAGATAGACCCACGAAAGATAGTAAAAGAGGGTATCAAGCACGCCAAGGATTACGGCAATGACCTTGTTATCATAGATACAGCAGGACGTCTTCACATTGATGAGGAGCTTATGAACGAGCTTAAAGACATCAAGAAGATCGCTGAGCCGAACGAGATAATGCTCGTTGTTGACGCTATGATCGGTCAGGACGCTGTAAAGGTAGCTTCAAGCTTTGACGAGGCTCTTGGTATCGACAGCGTTATCCTTACAAAGCTCGACTCTGACACAAGAGGCGGTGCGGCGCTTTCAGTGCTTGCTGTAACAGGTAAGCCTATCAAGTTCGTTGGTATGGGCGAAAAGCTTGACGAGTTTGAGGCTTTCCACCCTGAGAGAATGGCTTCAAGAATACTTGGCATGGGCGATATGCTCACACTTATCGAGAAAGCTACTCAGACAGTTGACGAAAAGGACGCCAAAAAACTTGCAGAAAAAATGCAGGAAAAGGGCTTTGACCTTAACGACTTGCTGGAGCAGATGAAGCAGATACAGAAAATGGGTTCTATGAAGTCTATTATCAGAATGCTTCCAGGCGCAAACAAGGTAACAGACGAGCAGGTGGAGCAGGGCGAGGTTCAGCTGAAAAAGACTGAGGCTATGATAAATTCAATGACAAGGGCTGAAAGAGAAAAGCCTGCGATCATTGACCCTAAGAGAAAAAGACGTATCGCTGCCGGAAGCGGCACGCAGGTATCTGACGTAAATCAGCTTCTTAAGCAGTTTGAACAGATGCAAAAAATGATGAAGCAGTTCGGTATCGGCGGAAATCTTCACGGAAAGAAATCCAGAAGAAACAGAGCGGCGCTTCTCAAAGGTCTTGGCGGCGGAATGCCACAATAGTTGATAAGCTATCAGCAATCAAGTGATTGATTTGATATATGAAGTTTTTTATGGAGGTGAAAATACAATGGCAGTAAAGATCAGACTCAGAAGAATGGGTGCTAAGAAGGCTCCTTTCTACAGAATCGTAGTTGCTGATTCAAGATATCCAAGAGACGGACGTTTCATCGAAGAGCTGGGCTACTATGACCCAACTAAGGAACCTTCTGTACTCAAGGTTGACGACGAAAAGGCAAAGTCTTGGATTGCTAACGGTGCACAGCCAACTGATACAGTTAAGGCTCTTCTCAAGAAGAACGGCACTATCTAATAGCCGACAAGACAATTCAGACGGTGAGCCACCTATCCCACCACTTCGCTTGCCGTTTTCGGCGGGGAAAACGCTTCCCTGCCGCATTTTCGTGGGAGAATGGAGATATTTTTATGAAAGAATTACTCGAAACTATAGTTTCTGAGCTTGTTGAAAACAAGGACGCTGTTGAGGTCGTTGTTGACGAGCCTAACGCAGAGGGTATCGTGGTTTATCATCTTCACGTTGCTCCGGACGATATGGGCAGAGTTATCGGCAAGCAGGGCAGGATCGCAAAGGCTATAAGAGTCGTAATGTGTGCCGGTGCTTCCCGTGTGGATCAGAAAATAATGGTAGAGATAGACTGATAGTTCAGTGAATAAATCATCACCCTGTACAGATAATAGTATGGGGTGATTTTTTTGCGTATAAATAAAAAATGTTTCAATGCGTTCACAGGTATAGCCGTGGGGATATGCAACGGATTTTTCGGTTCAGGCGGCGGAATGATAGCAGTGCCTATGCTTGAAAAAGGCGGCAGTGAGGCGAAAAAAGCTCATGCCACGTCCATTGCTATAACGCTTCCATTGTCTATTATAAGCGGACTTGTATATTTCAAGGGCGGAAGTCTTGATTTTTCGCAGGCAGTGAAATTCATACCACTTGGGATAGTTGGTGCGGCAGTGGGTGCAATGCTCATGAAAAAGCTTTCAAACAGTCTGCTGAAACGTATTTTCGGACTGCTTATGATAATAGCAGGCGTGAGGATATTTATGAAATAGGGTGATATTACGGCTTGGTATACAATATGTGCGGTGGCTTTTCTCACCGGTATCTTTGCCTCCATGGGTCTTGGGGGCGGAATGGTGCTTATCGTTTATCTGACGGTGTTTGCAGGCTTTTCGCAACTAGCGGCGCAGGGGATAAACCTTGTG
>ERZ779658.475-NODE-475-length-43039-cov-3.937023_pt1 | contig 43039 bp, 46 predicted proteins | sample MGYA00511485_ERZ779658 | MGnify/ENA primary metagenome ERZ779658 (study PRJEB29588, sample SAMEA2162182) | human gut metagenome | biome: human gut; feature: human-associated habitat; material: faeces | place: Denmark | collected 2008/2010 ... | reverse complement strand
ATCTTGCTAGGAAGTAATTTTGAACGATGCCTTCGTTTAAACCGAGATATTCGAATAGGTCGTGGTAAACATCTTTTGAAATCGGATCAGGATAAGGAGTGGGATGGAGGAATGCCACTTCTGCATTCTTTGCAGCCTGTCGCCTCTTGATTGTCCAACCAAAACTGAGCGATTGCGTCTACCTTTTTAGCCGAACCCTCGGCCATGCAAGAGAGCAAGTCTTCTGAGATACGGCTTTTCTCTCCGACCCAGCGTAGAAGCAAAGAAGCCCCAACTCTTGAACGTGTCGTGGACTGGGGTTGCGGATCCTGCGCTTTTTTACGTTTAGGTCTGGTGGGCACGATTTTTCCATCAGTCGAACCGACAGGAATCTTTCCACGTAGTTTTCGGGAGAGTTCTTTCGTTTTTCGTGTCTCCGGGATGTAAACAGTTTGCCTTTCCCAGACGTAAATGTCGCCGTTTTTACGCTTTTGCTTCCAGGTAGAAGTGGTAGTTTTTCCGGTTATTGGCTTAGACATGATCAGGAACCTCATAAAATATGCTTATAGTTATAATGTACACATTTTAAAAAACCAAGAAAAAACCTATATTTTTCAATAGGTTTTGAAGAAATATTTTGATGTCTCGGCTCTGAATGTATTTATTCCCCGACCTTTAGGTAACTAACGCCTAAGGGAGCGCTTGGCTCCGGCACTGGCTGTAGCGACCGGGGTTGTTGTGGGCAACTGCAAGGGCCAAAAAGTTGGTACGTACCAACTTTTTGAACAGAGAGGCCAAAACTAACTTGTCTAGTAGGGAGACCGTGCAAACACTTACTTCAAAACAATTTTTATGTGCGATGTGTGAGGTCTCTGCCTGTACACAAGGAATACAATTTTCGATTCATATCTACCAAGGTCTAAAAATGTTAAGGAGAAATTTGTTTTTACTTTTGCCTCTAACGATGTTAATTCCGAATATTGTGCGCTCCGAAGAGTTGTGGACTGAAGAAGCTGAAAAGCGTGCTTTAGAAACTGTTCGTTCAATAATAAATAAAGGTTTTATTCCATCAGCTATTTCTGGAAACCTTCCATTGAAAGTTTTCCTAAAGTATTTGGAACAGAATGCTTTGTACTTGAAGAATTACGCAGATGTTCTTTCAGACCTTGCATTAAAAACATCAAATAGAGAAGAATCTGATTTTCTGAGGAAAAGCTCTAAAGAGGCGACTGCGTTGGTCGAGTATACGAAAGAACTATACGAGCACATTGGTAAGAAAAAATTTCCCACTATCATTAAACCTTGTATGGAGAACTCTGAGTACATTCAATTCGAATCAAATCTAGTACGTAATAGTTCTTTTAGTATTGGATTAGCATCTGTTTACCCCTGTTTTTGGGTTTACGGAGAAATTGGAAAAGCGATTCAAGCGAAAGCAATTTTAATTGAGAATCCCTATCACTCATGGTTGGAAGGTCTAGGGGACCCACAGTATCTGAAAACCGTAGATCAAATTAGAGGTTTTTTGAACGAGCATGCAGTAAAACTTAAGGACAAGGAGAAAAATAAAATGACTGAGGCCTTCCTAAAAGGATGTAATCTGGAACAAAAATTTTTTGATTCTGCTTTTCACAACTAAATTCCTCTAGTTGCGTGCAAGGGCTTGTGGGCAACTGTAAGAGCTAAACAGTTGGTCTAAACCAACTTTTTGAAAACACCCTAGAAGTCAAAAGGCCTCCGAAGAGGCCCTTTGACTATGGTACTTTCTATGAATTATTTCCCGTTAAGTGCGTCCTTGAACATTTTCCCGGCTACAAATTTCGGCTGTATAGAAGCCAGAATTTTGATTTCTTTGCCGGTGGCCGGATTGCGTCCGGTTCTAGCAGCACGTTCGGCAGATTTAAAAGTACCGAAACCGATCAACGCGATTTCATCTCCGGCCTTTACCGTTTTGACCACTTGGGCTATAAGAGCCTCTAAAATTTCTTTGACGTCGGCCTTGGATTTTCCGGTTTCTTCGGCAACGGCTGCAACCAATTCAGTTTTGTTCATTTCGTTTCTCCTTAAAAAAATTGAAACTAGTTAGTAATATCTCGGGTTTTGGGGCTAATTTTATCTTGTTTCTCGGGCTCTTCTTCTTTCAACTTGAGAGTCCGTATTTTGCGGCTCCGGGCAATTCGCATTCGGCCCGACAAATTTGAATTGTTCGGTGAGCACTTTCCTCAAAAATTGCTTTCGGGTTTCGCATTCTGAATACTGCCAGCGCAGACTCTCTACCAAACGAGAGTCGGAAAATAAACGAGGTTTGCTCAGCTGCTCTATAGCGTCCAAAACGTCCTTGGCTTCTATGAAAATAGCGACATCTCGGCGCCCGGCAAGTTCGGCCCGCTTTTCTTCAAGCCACTTCTTGACTGACTCATTCATTTTCCTTCTCCGTTTTCTTTACCGCTGATCTTATTTTTAATCTATCTTTGTGCTGCGAAAGAAATTCATCAATCTCTTTGATATGCAGATCTATTTTTTGATTCAGCTGTTTCAAGACCGCCGGTATCCCAGCAATGTCTGACGGATTTAATTGTCCCGATTTATTCTGTTCATTCAAAACTCTGGCGATCTGGTTCAAGTTCACGCCGATCCGATTCAGTGAAAGAGTGGAGTCCGATATCAACCGATACTCTTTCGGATCAATTTGGGATTTATTCAAAAGCAATTCTCTGACAGCAGATACGATTAATGCCTGACGGGTTTGTCCTCGGACTGCCGCTAATTTCCTGATAGCTTCCAGCTCGCTTTTTGTCATTCGGAGCTTGATTGGGAACTTATCTTCTTCGCTGCTTTCTCTGTCAACATCAAGCGATACTTTTAACTCCGGCAAGTTAAGAGATTCCTTTATGACTTCTTTTATGACGAAGTGGGTGTAAGCAGAAAGATTCATATTGTTCAGCCGGGCAAGTTGCTTCCAGACCGCTTTTTCTTCCTGCGTCAGCCATACACTCATTGATGTTTTATCTTTATTCATACCAAGACTTAGGAGAACTATGCCCCTTTTTATCAAGCTTCTATGATTCGATTCAACGTCACATCTTCAGCCGGAACTTCTTCTTCCGTACCGTCCTCATATTTCACAACGACGAACCCGTCCAACGTTCTTTTTTTATAAAGCAGTTCGCATTCTCTGCCTTCAATCAGGCAAAGGATCATGGGTTTTTTATAAGTAGATTCTTCAGATTGCACCTGCAAAAAGTCATCCGCAGCGGTTTCAAGCTCTTCAGATTTCTCAGAATGTTCTTCTTCGTCGGATGTGGTCTTTTCCTCATAGTTGTCGATTGAACCGCATTCTTCCGGCTTATTCTCTGACTCTTCAGAGGCAACTATATCTTTCGTTGCTGGGGAGACTGAAGTATCTAAAACAGGTTCATCCGACACTTGGTCTGAAGGCTGAGATATATCTTCTTGGTCTTGAAATGTTTGTACGTACAAACTTTTTGGTTCAAACTTTCGGGCTTCAGCTTGACTGATTTTTTCGTTTTCGGCTACAAATTTCGCTGTCTCCTCGGGATATTCCTGCCAAGTTTTAAAAAGGGCATAAGCAGACTGAATACTACCGATTTTTTTTGAGGTTAACGCTTCTTTAATGCATTCCGGCAATTCCGGCCATACGGCATATTGAGAAACAATAGCCTTATTCAATCCCAATTTTTCTGCTACGTCTGCTTGTTTTTCTCCAGCCTCTAATTGTCGGCAAATAAACTCTGCGATTTCGACCACACTTAGATTTGCTCTTTTAACGTTCTCTGCCATTTGGACATAGCCGATTTCTTCCGGCTTGAGTGTCTTTTTGACAATTGCGCGGATTGTTTTGGCTCCGTTCAGCTTTACAGCCCGGAACCGTCTTTCTCCGGCAATGATGTAATACTCGCCATCTTTGTCCGGCGAAGGGCGCAGAACAATCGGCTGGATAAGGCCGTGTGCTTTAATGCTTTCTGCCAGTTCCTTTAATGCATCCTCGTCAAACTCTTTACGCGGCTGCTGAGGATCGGCTTTAATGAATTCGACCTCGACATCCCGCATTGTCTCATCAGATGCCTCTGAGCGTCTGTGCGTAAAATCTTTGGCTGCTTTATTGATATTGCCTAAGTTCAGATTTAATCCCATTTTCTTTTCCTTTATTAAGGTTCGGCAACAGGCTGAGTCTCAACTGCTGCTAATTTGTCACTGTCTTCGCATTTTCTAATTTGAATAGGTTTCCGGGGCGTTAATCCCAGCTGCTTAAATATTGAAACCCAAACTCTTGCCAGTTCGAGCGCCTCGCGTCTTGGTTTACCGTTTTCACTGAAAAATACTGGACGGTAATACTGCTGTGCTGCTGTGTATTCGCTTCTTTCGTAGATGCAGCACACACCTTCAAACTTTCCGGTTTTGGGTTCGTATTTCTTCAGAAGCAGATTTTGGGTTTGCTCAATGACCCATTCAAAGTTTTTCTTTTGGATGCCCTGCAACCTCACCATGCTCATCAGCAGTCCTAAAAATTCCAAGGAATTGTTCACGTTTTCTTGAATTACCTTTGCTCGCGCTAAGGTTTTTTCGACACCGCTGATGGATTCGGCTTTGACTTGGAAAGGAATCAGGTAATGCGTGCTGAGGCTTAATGCAATCAACTGGCGGACGTCCGCGCTCGGAGAGCAATCAATAATGCACAGATCAAACTTGTCGCTCACGGCGTCTAATGCCGAATAAAGATTTTGTGTGATTCCCGCAGCATCCTTCATGCTTTCCAATTCAAGCAGATTGTCGTCTCCGGGAATTACCATGAAGGGCTCTTCAGCCTTCACCAATCCGCCGTTTTTCATGATTAAACCGGCGGTTGTTTCGGTCGGAACACATAAACCTGAGTTAATCAGAATATCGCTTGTATTTCTTTGCTGATCCAAATCGACAACAAGAACTCGGTTGCCGAGTTTGAAACGACAGAAAAGCGCAAATTGCGTGGCGATAAATGACTTGCCTACGCCGCCTTTCTCATTGATGATTGCTAATGTTTTCATGGTACCCCCTTTTGTTAATCATTGATCTTTTTAAAAGCTGTGATTTCTTCAGAATAAAATGTCCAATTTCCTTTCTTCCATCCGGCGCTTCTTTGCAAGCCGCCTTTTAGCATGACTTCATAAACCTCTTCCGAGTCGGGTTTAAATTTCGGGTATGCATTCCAGCCGCCGGGATCGAGCTCCGTTTGATTCTCTAATACCGCTTCTGCTGGGCGCGGTGAAAACTCTCTGTATGCTGCAATTTGATTTTCAAACCGAACCCAGTATTTATCTTTGGTAATTTTTCCGGTGCGGTATGATCCGTTTTTCAGCCTGACCAACCAATAATCGCATTCTCTGGTTTCACCGTTGATTGCCGGTTCCGTGTCCAGTCTTGGCGGTATGACTTCAGGCCATGCATTCCATTTGTGAGGCCGGTACGGAGGTTCTTTAAGAAGGTGCGCTCTGTCTGCAATTACATCAATCCGGCTACCTGTAATACTTAAATCAGAAGGAACGCTGAATACCAAATTATTCGCATTTCGATTTTCATAAGCCGAGGCGAATATTTCCGGGAATGCTCCCTCGTTCTTCAGCAGTTTCGTGATGTATCCAATCAGTATCGGATCACAAAGCTCTTCAGGTTTAACAGTTTTGAAATCCATGTATTTCTCCTAGAGAGTGTTTTTTAACGGACGCCAAGCCACAACTTCTCTTGTGACCGGGTGAAGTAAAGCATCCTGAAAATCAAGGGTGAATGTCACATCATTGAAAAATGTTTCGTTCCAGTAGCCGCGGGTTTTAAAGAGCTGATTACTGCCTTCCGGACGGTAAGCAAGCAAAACGACTTCAAATTGTTCCGGCAATGGATTGATCTGACCGGACTGAATCTGATCCCAGTCAATTTTTTTCCAATATTTATTAAGGTGATGGATTACGCAGCGCACGGTTTTTCCTCCTTGGAAAGGGAAAAAAGTGTAGGATTAAGCGCTTTTGTTTTCCGATGGAGAATGCTTTCCGAAAGGAAGGCAGAGGCCCCTTTTGAGATGAAATCTTCTAATTTTCTTAAGGGAAGAAAAACACAGGGCTCGATGCGCCTTGGACAAGCGCCGAGCCCTTGAACAAGGAGATTAGTCGTGAAAGCTCGTGAAACTATACGACTATTTCTGCTCCTTATCGTGTTGAGGGAATTATCCGTCAGAGCTGACTTTGTTGTCAACTTTGAAGGCTCTGTTTCTTTGGCCGTAATTGGAGCAGCAGCGCTATTATTCTTAAATAAGGAATAGTGCTCGATGCCGGGACGGTTTTTTTGTTCCGGCATTTTTTCCGCAGCATACAACTCTTCCCGCATTCGGGTAAAATTCCTCGCGCGGAGCCGCGAACTTACGTAGGCCTCTCGCTCTAATCCAAGTGACTCTTGACTTTCTGTTTGGCAGACCGAAACGTTGCCGGTAACGAATTCTCGCCGGGGATTTCCGAAAAGGGATGAAAGGCGGTACGGGTGTTCATTTTGGCCCCGTAAAACGGCAACGGCCCAACTGCTGGTAACAGTCGAGCCGAAGTCAAAACTTGGAGTAGGAGCGATGAAATTGCCGAAACATTCGCTTGTCTCCGTAGAGATATTAACACAACTGAACAGAGAAGGGTTTACCTTCAAAGTTAAGGTCGGAGTGCCTCTGGCGCTGCTCGTGTTAATCATCTCGGCGGTCGCTGACAGTTGGTTTTCATAACCGTCAGCTGCGTTGAGGTTTAACGCAGGAAGTCCCGGTTCGGGGCTTCCGGCTGTTTTTTGTCTGTGGTTGTTCGGCATGACTGTCTCGGTTACTGTTTTTTGCGGAACAGCGGAAATTTTGTTCCGTGCAGGTCGATAAAAGAAATCTCAGTGAATAATTCCGAAGCCTGAAGCGCTTCGAGGCACATTCGGAATCCGTTTGTTCTTGAATCTATTTCCGGCCATTCTTTTCGGAATCCTTTGAGCGCTTTTTTAAAGAGATCGTCGTCCAGACAGGAAATCAAATACTGCTTCTCTCCCATTGATTCATAAATGAACCTGTCCAAAGACTTTTTCTGCTGTTCTGATTTCATTTTGTCCCCCTGTAACTTTCCCAGTTGAAAACGACGAAAGTGTTGGTCTCAAAGATTCGATCTGCTGTGCGTTCGTCCATGAACTCTTCCAATGAATCTTCCCCGCGCAGGGAAAGGTTGGAAATGAGGATCGTCGGCTTTAATTGTTCGTAACGGTCATTGATGATCGTGAAAAACAGATCTTTTTCTCTCGGAGAAATCTCGCGATTCGTACCGATTTCGTCTATAACCAAACAGTCCAATCCGGCTAGCTTCTTAAGGTACTTTTTCTGAGAATCGTCCGGTGAGTTCCATGTCGCCTTCACAGCCGTAAGGATTTGATCCAGCGATGTGTAGAGCCCTGCTTTCTTTCCGAGAATAAGTTCTTTCAGCAGTGAACAAGCTAAATGGGTTTTTCCGGTTCCGGGGCGACCGGTCAGAAGCAGTCCGTGCCCCGTTTTACGGTAATCCCCGAAACGCTTCACAAAGTCTCGGCAAAGGGTTACTGCGGCCTTTTGCCCGTCATTCGTCACTTCATAAGTTTCGAAGGTTTGATCTGTGAATCTGGCAGGTATCAGCGCTTGGCCGAACGCGGCCTGACAGCGTTTTTCTGCTTCACAAAGCGGACAGCCGTTTGTGTAGCGCGTCCCTGAGGCATCCGTTATGGAGTACACGTAGGACGTACCGTGAACCGGACAGGTTTTGAAAGTCTTTTGGACGTTATCGGTATCAGATGACATGGCTTTCCTTGGGTTAGTAATCGTTGGGGTTAGCGTTCGTAATTCGGATCAAGGCTGTAGGAGCCGTCGGGATTCTTGATTAACCCTTCCGTCCAGTCTCTGTCCGAATACTTTTTTTTCTTCGGAACGTAATTCGGGTCGGGGCTCCAAGATCCGTCGGGGTTTTGAATCAGTCCTTCCGTGAAATCGCGTTCAGAACTTCTTTTCTTCGATCGTTTTTTTACTGTCACGGGTTCGCGTTCAAGTGCGGAGATAACGTAAGCGATTGACCCCGCAAACATGGCCCCTTCAGAACGTTTTTGTTCTTTGCATCTGGCAATCAGCTGGTCAAAAGCCTCTTGATCGAACCGTGGAAGAACCTCGGAAAAAAGCGCATTGAAGCGGGTTTGATTTCTGTCTGAGCGCGAAACCCACGCTTCGAGAAACTTTTGGTCTAACCCGGAATCAACCAGAAGCGTTTGGGCTTCCTGAAGCGTCCAAACTTTTCCGGCTGAGAATTTTTCGTTTTCGCGCGAATTTTGATTTTTTAAATTTTCAGTTTTTTCTTTAACCGATTCCGATACCGATTCCGATTTATTTTTATTATTTTTATTAATTAAAAAATTATCAGATATCGGATTAATCGGATTATCGGACGCGCATACGTGCGCACACGCGAGGGACGGACCGGCTTCCGACTCGAATTCGGCTGCATTGGGCAAATTTTCTATTTTTTCTTGAAAATCAAAGGATTGGGCTTTATCAGTTGTAGCAAAATTTTCGTTTGCTAGGGTTTTGCCAGCAGTTTGCTTGGCGTTTGCTACAACTTTGCTAGGATTTTGCCAGCTGTTTGCTACGGTTTTGCTAGGAGTTTGGTAGCTGTTTGCTACAGTTTTGCTAGAAGTTTGCTTGGCATTTGCTACAACTTTGCTAGGATTTTGCCAGCCGTTTGCTACAGTTTTGCTAGGAGTTTGGTAGCGGTTTGCTACAGTTTTGCTAGAAGTTTGCTTGAAATCTTCCGGTTCTTCACAGATGGCTTGCTGCTCTTCCGGCACTTCGTCAGTAAGAAATTCCTCTTCCGAAACCGAAATATTTTGATTTTTCCGGTTCCGGGCTTTCGATAAGCCGCCTTTCATTCCGGCCAGAGCACGGGCGACTCGTTTTTGAACTTCTTTTTCGATTAATTGCTCTATGTTTAATTGATGCTCTTTTCTCTTCTCGATTTGACTCTCTATCCTTATGTCAACGAAAACATCGCCTTTCTTCGTGAAAAATTTATTAAGCACTTTGCCTAACGTCTTTTCATGAACAGGGGTATAAACTGGGTAGAGCCCTTCGATATCATCTTCTGATAATGGACTTCCTTTTAATGCGTAAGCTGAACGCAACTTAAAGAGGCAAGCAAGTTGAAGTTCCGGAAGCGATAAATAGTCCTGTGTATATTCTTCTGCTGATAGAAAGTAACAAGGACTTTCGAATTGATTGGATTTACTCATATTGCACTACCCGTTGCCTACAAAAATCAATTGCCTCGATATGAGTAAATCATAATAGTAAAAATTGAATTTGTACACTACGTACAAATTTATTTTTTTTATGTTGTAAAATATTGGTATAGTGATTCCCCGGAGATATTTTTATGGCTAAAACTATTTTTTGTTGTATTTTGGTTGCCCTTGCCTGCGGTTGCGTTCAAGCAGCCGATTCTTCCATAACGGACCTGAAGTCTGCTAACTTTCAACAATTAAAGTTAGAGGCTTCCTCGTTGGAGTTAAACGAACGGCAATGCAATAAAGATTACCTTTGGGAATTTCGAAACAGACTGACGGAGTTGCAATTTCAAAAAGTGATTGACTTTAAAACAAAGTACTCAGTGGATCGCTTGGTAGAGAAGCATCTCAAAAAATGTGTTGATGCAAAACTCTACAAATAAAAGTCTGAGTGGTTCGAGGAGTTTTGAGGAGCTAAAGTTCAGCCTACAGGCTTGTTCCTGTGCAAACGTATAACGCCCTAGCTAATATTTTTATTTTTGATAAATCCGTCAAACGTTGAGAAAAATCATCGGTTCGAATTTGATAGCCTCCTTCATAGTCAATGGAGATCAGACGAAGTAACTGTTCTCCGTTGACTTCTATCAGGTAAATACCCTCGCGTGTAAAAGTATTAACTCCAAAATCAAGGATCAAAGCATCGCCAATCTTACATTTCGATTTCAAAGAGTTATCTTCAACGACTACAAATCGCAAATTTTCTTCAGAAGTGGCTTTTAAAACTGACTTGATAAAATAATCACTCAATTTCATTTCTCCATCGAAAAGTGTAAAAGTTAGATTCGATGGAGTGACGCTGTTTAAACGATAGCTTCTTATCCTATTGAAAGAAGATTTCAAAAAATTATCAGATTCCTTAATTAGTTCAGTTTGAGGTTGATCGTGAACCACATCCATCCAACCCGGTTGGAGGTGTAGTTTCATTTCAATTTCTCGCGCAACCTCCGCTCCCATAACTCTTGGGGTTTTAGCGCTTGGCGGTTGAGATTTGTTTTTAATTTGATTAAAGGTTCCGTCATACCGTTTTCTTCCCAAAGCAGAATTGAGATTAGCGACGGACTTATACATAGAGATCAGCTCTATTAAATTTTTCCGACGGATTTCATGCACATCTGTCATTTCTTCACCTCTTAGAAAGATATAACAGAAGCTGTTTTTTGTTTATCCTTAGATGAGTTAATAAAATTTGTACTTTATGTATATTTTTTGTACATGGTTGTACAAATTCAGGTAAAATAAAAACATCAAAAATAAGGTGTAGCAATGAATTTGAAAGACTATTGTTCGTTTCTAAAAGAAGCTGGGGTTGCTGATCCTAGACGGTATTTAGCAACCGAGCTGGGGCTTTCGAAGGCAACGATTAACTCTTACATTTGCGGGCGTCGTTTAATTTCACCCGAGAATTGCCTGACATTGGTCTACCTTTCCAGCGGACACTTAACTTGTGAAGAGTTGCGTCCGGATATCCCTTGGAAGTTCGCTCAATTAGATAGAAGTAACGTTGAAAACGGCAGATTAAAAAAAGAGATTAAGCAGTATTTGAGTTCCCCCGGAGCAGAAGCATTAACCGCTTGAGGCTCTGATCCAAAAGAGTTGAGGCAAAGCATGATAAACCTAGACTTCCACACAGCCGGTTTGCTTTTCGTCACGCTACTATCTTTGATAGTTGCGGGCCATATCATTGTTTTGTCCCTTATTTGTTGTTTTTCTCATTCGCTTGAGATTCAAGTCATCATCCAAAAAGTCAACGCTTGTCTCTTAGTTTTTCAGGCAATTTTGGCGGCAGCCCTCATAGTTCTATATATATGCCGTCCCGATCCCACGTCTTCGTCGGATCAGGCAGATGACAGTAAGCTTTTTGAACTACAGACGCCTCCCCCTGTAGAACTTCATAGGAGAGGGTAAAAATGATGTTATTTTCTGAACTCAACAGCGTTTCTAATTCTATCTCTTTTGTGGTTCTAGCTTTTATAAGAGAGGCTAATTGCAGCGACTTCTTAAAATCATTGTTTACCTTAAATAACCCATTTCTAATGACTAAAGACGTCAGCAGACAATCTCTGTCCCCGGCTTTGACTGTCACGCGTACTCTAGTTTCAGGGTGTAGAAAACCTTCTATCGGCATTACATACAGTTTTAGGCCTCGCTTGAAAGCCAGTTCTTCTTCACTTGCTCTTGCAGTACGCCACGAGGCCCTCGCAGCAAAGATTGAAATGCATACCGAGATAAATGACAAAACTATTGCGATTAAGTCATGCTTCAATTTTTTTCTCCGGGTATTGGGTTTGGATTTTTGTCTGACAGCTCAAATTTTACCCAGTACGCCGGAGACCAATTTCGTGAGGATGGGATGATGGCCGAGCAGAAATTCTTCTTCATCCTTCTTCTTTCCGGCCTTTGCTGTCTGGCAATTGCACCTTTATTCCTGTTCCAAAACAGCGAAAGGAACTCTGTGTCTTTTACCGCACCCGGACTAATGCTTATCGGCATTGCGTTTGTCCTTATCGGTTGCTGCGGTTTTGTGGGACTGGACAGTTACGGGGGCTGATATGAAAACGATTTTCTGTTTTTTATCAAATCAACTTCTAAATGTTGGAAAAGCTTCTTCATCCTTGGGAGGAATTCCAAAGCGTTCAGTTTTGGTGGAATTACTTAACGTATGGTTGGGTGATCATTACCACTCACTTCGACTTGGTTTGCCTTGTTTACATCCTGAAAGTGAAATCAAAAATGCCGAAGGTTTTTCAAGGAGACTTTCTTTCCAGTTTGTTTCCAACGGATGCAGAAACATTTCTTTTGCTGTTTTCCGGTTACTTTTTGGTGTTTGTGGTCATACCACTGTCAGTTATTGCAATTCTAAGTTTCTGAAGCTCTTCGGTTGCGTCAACAATAGCTTTAATAAGCCGCTGTTGATTCTTACTGTTCTCCGCGGATACATAAATAGCAACGAAACCGGCAACACAAGAACCAAGCGAACAAAGAAACAACACTATGTTCCTTTGATCTTCGTTGCCGTAAAGGATAGCTATCGGTACAAGGGACAAGACAAGAACAAAAAACAAAGCAGCAAAGATAACAATGTTTTGAAAAATACCCTTTTTCATTCTTCATCCCTCCGGGAATTGATTAGCGATTTGAGTTTGGCAACTAAATTCTATTCTTTTCCTCGGAGGCCCAATTTCCTCGGACTCTTGGTAAGCAAATCGAGACAAGCACACTACCCCCGCTTGTCAGATTCGCTAAAGAGGTCTTCAGCGCTTTCAAAGTTTCTGAATTCTTTGGTGCCATTTTCCTTCGGGTATATAGATCCTTGCAGGCACCTCTTCTCTTTTTTCGGGAACAGGACTGATTTCTCAGCGGCGCTGCTTTTTATTCCTGATCGGAGGCTCTATGAGTAACTTAAGCCTCAATCAACTAAGACCTGAGCAGGTCTGTGAACGGCTCGGCTGCGGTAAAACCCAGTTATACAAATTGGTAAAAAACGACCCGACGTTTCCGAAACCGATTCAATTGTCCAGTAGATGGACATTTTGGTACGAGTGTGAAATCGACGCTTGGACGATAAAAAAAGCCGCAGAGCAGCAAGGCTTAAGCATTGAAGCGATGACGGAGCGATTAGCCAGCGCAAGCGCTTTCTCGATGAAATTTAAAGAATTGATGGCAAACTGAAAATGAAAATAAAAGTCTCAAATCCCAAAACTTTATTAGCCTTGGCAGCCGTCAGCGCCCTGCTGTCCGGTGCGGGTTTCAAAGTGTTGGCTGATACGACGGATTATTCTCAAATCCCGGGTATGCCAAAAATCGAATTGATGACCGGCAATGACCGTTGGGGATGCGAAGTCCTGCTCTGCTTAGCCAATCCAAACGGACCGAGAGCGGTTAGCGAATGTCGTCCTCCGATAGACAAACTCTTTGACTGCCTTTCTTGGCGTCACCCATGCAAATTTCCATCCTGCCCGATGGCCGGAGACGGCAACTATGCAAAGCAGCTTTCTGACGGATTTGATCCTTGCATCCTTCAAGGGATGGAAGATGCTCCTCAAGGCTGGATCGTTGAAGGAAACATCAACGACAACAATCAGTTCAAAACTGACCGTCGGAAAAACAAACTGCTTAGAAAAAATAATGCCAGCTACAACTGGGGCGGTGAACACTGGTTCAAAGCAACCGAGGACTCTCCCGGTCATTGGGGAGGCACTAAGGCTTGCGTTAAGGGCTATCAAGGTACTGCCTATGAGAGTTACACCTGTTATGACAGCTCGGGAGACAGCAGCAGTTCTTCCGTTTGCTACCGCCCTGTCCGCGTCTATGAACAGGTGAAATGGCAGCAGTATCAGTCCAGACGAGCCATTGATGTATTCATCAACGGCAAAAATTGGACAAGGGTGCATTGGTAAAGATCAAAGGTTCATCATGGTTGAAATAACTGCCTCTGACATTTATTGGATCGGCGCGATGGACAAGATCTCCCTTGGTCTTATTTTTCTAGCATGTCTCTCCGCTCTATTAATCATTTGTGCCATCCAGATCTACTCAGGAGCCATGGCTTTATTCGGAGCCCTTCTTGGCATAGCTTGTACCACCGCCTTCATATTTATTCCAAGTTCTCAGACTATGGCAGCAATGAAGGTCCTTCCGGCAATCGTCAACAATCAGCGAATACAGGGGATCTCAGAGAGCACTGTGAAACTAACAGAACAGTTTCTGAAAGAGAATCTGGAAACATTGAAAAGCAAAGATAAATCGGGAGATAAAAAATGAGAATCAACAATGTGGAATACCCGAATGTTTCCATCCGCGTCATCGAATCCAAACGTGTTGTGGGTCTTACCGGGCCGAAGTCGATTCACCTTTATGAAGCAAATATCAAAAAAGGCGCAGTAACCCAAAAAAGGGCTTCTGAAAACATAGCCGAACTTCAGGACTGGATTCTTTTGAAGGTCGGAGGCCGATTGCGGTCAGCGTAACAGTTAATGCCCGGAAGCAGACGGCCTGATTGACAGGCGCGGTTGCATCCTTGGCGGGACAATGCAGCCTCCGGGCACCAATTATTCTAATCGTCCCGCCCCGTTGAAATAGAGTTATGAACAACAGACAAATCTCAAGGTTCGGACTTTCCTTCTTTAAGGACAGTTCGGCTTTTTGCACCCTTTTTCCTCCTCAGTTTTTTTAGGAATGGGCTTCCTTCCCAAGCCCTTTCCTAAATCAACTTCATTCCTTAAGGAGGAAAAAATGGCAGAAGCAATTCACTTTCAACGTGTGACTATCCATCTCAAGAACGGAACAAATCTAGTTCTTGACCTTAAACCCGAAGATCATCAAACGGTCGATTCGCAGATAACCGCTTTGCAAGATGTCTTGGCCGATCCCGAATCTCAAGAGAAAGTTTTCCAGTTCCGGGGAATTCGCGGCGACAGTTGGATTCGCATCAAAGAAATCGTCGCTTTTGATGCCGTCCCCCTCATTTTTACGCCGGCTGAAAAAGAACCGGCACAGACGTCTCAGACCAAATAAATAGCACAACCCGAGGAGGAGATATGAACAAAATTTTCAAGAAAATATGGAATCGGAAACGGGGGTGCTTTGTCGCTGTTTCCGAAGCCATGACAGCTGCAAGCCAGAACACTGGAAAAGCGGCAGTTATCACAGTCGGTCTAGCACTAGCCCTTGCATCGACGCCTTCATACGCCATTTATAAGCATATTTATGCAGGGGAATCAACAGCCGGACAGAACCTAGACTATGCCGAACAGGATTATTCATTAAATCTGCACGGCAATTACACCGTTGGTGCGGGTTCCAATGTTTCTTGGTCCGTTCGAGGTAGAGCAGCTTTTAACATCGGACCGGACAACACCGTTACTACCGTTAACGGAAATCTGTTACTTCATTCATGGCACAGTGAAGATTTAGGGCATTTTACTTGGGACAGATCAAATTCAATTCTGGTTAATAGCACCGGCTCTCTTTATATCGGTGACTACGATGAAATCGGCAATCTTACCCGAGGCGGAACTGACAAAAGCAATAACCTTACAGAATTTCGGTTGAAGGACTCTTCGTCCATAACTATCAACGGAAGAGGCTTCTCTAACACAACCTTTGTCCAAGAAGGCAACAGCGTTCTTTCTGTCAACGGCTCCGGGATGATTTTTGACGGACCCTTCCATATCAATGGAAATTCACGCGTTGACGTCCACAACAATCTCCAAACCCGCAGCAATACTTACATGACCGGAGGAACTATCAATCCATATGGTAATTGGATAAATACCGGTTCATTTAATTTGCAGGGCGGGAATGTCAATGCCGGAAACGGCAACCTTATTAACAACGGAACTGTGACGCAGACCGGCGGAAACTTTTCCTCTAAGTTAACAGGCAGCGGCACCTACAACTATAACGGCGGTTCATTTAATGCCTCCAAAGTTTCGGGAGATATCGTCGTCAATATCGCTTCCGGTCTCGGGGCTTCTACATCGAACTTTGAAGGCGGAAACATCAACAACCGAGGAACTTTAACTGTCAACGGCGGCTGGTACAAGAATCTCAACAATTACGGTACAGCAAACTTCAACGGCAATGCAACAATTGCCAAAACCACTAACTATGGGACTATCAATAGTTATGGTGCAGTTAATTTCACGGATAAGTTAAATACTTCCGGAACGCTCAACACACATGACGGGGTGTGGTCTTTCGGGCCTTCCGGCGTTTTGGCAGTAAGCGGCGGAATTGTCCAAACCAACAACTCATTTAACGTCTTCGATTCATTAGGGACGACTGCTCAACAAGAACTTCATTATGTTGGATTGAATTCGGTTTTACCGCAAGAAGTTAAATCCAGTTTGAATGATTTCTTCACTAAGTATGCCCCCGGTTCAATTGCTCAGAAACTAATTAATCATGCCTCGTTCACCGGCGGAAAAGTCATCGTGACCGGCGTCAATTTGACTCAGACACAAGCTGTGGATTTGACAAAGGCATTCAAAGAACAGTTTTTTCGTGTCTTTGCTATCTAACATTGGACTTTTTGAAGAAAATGATTGCAGCCGATACCACAATATCATCCGTGAAAAAGAACCCGGCCCTCGCTTATCTGGCAAGACTCGGATCGTCCCGCTCAGTTATCACGATTTCAAACTGTTTAAAGCACATAGCTAACTTTTTAGGTGCCAAAGATATAGAGACAGCCGATTGGTCAAAATTGAAACGTACTCATTGGACAGAGATTCAAAAACAATTGGCTGCTCAGGGCTGCTGTGGAGCAACACAAAATCTCTATTTGACGGCATTCAAAACTGTGGCAAAAGAGGCTTGGACATTGGATCAGCTGCCTCAGTCGTCGTACTTAAAAATCCAAGCATTAAAAGGCGTTAAATATGAACGTCTTCCTAAAGGCCGAAGCCTGACAGCCAAAGAAGCCGCCGGTCTCCTTAAGGCTTGCGACGACGGTACAAACCAAGGAAAACGGGATATGGCTTTATTTGCTTTAATGCTTGGCTGCGGCCTGAGAAGGGCAGAATGCGTCCAGTTGGAGATGAAAAATTGGGACTGCTGCAACCGATCTTTTTGTTTTATCGGAAAAGGCAACAAGGAGCGCAGAGTCTTCGTTCCAAAGAAAATCGACAGAATCATTGACGAGTGGCTGATGGCGAGGGGCTTGGAAGACGGGATATTTTTTCCCCGAATCTGCCCCGGCGCAGATAAAAGCAAACTTCTCTTCAGAAAAATGCAGCCGTCGTCCATTTACAGGATTCTTCAGAAGAGAGCAGAACTTGCACTGATCGGTAAAGTCCGACCGCATGATTTACGCAGAACCTTTGCGACTCGGATGCTGGAACAGGGCTGCGATCTTTTTATTCTTCAAAGAGCGATGGGGCATACGTCGGTGGCAACAACAGCCCGCTATGACTTTCGTTCGGAAACCAGCCGGGAAAAAGTTTGCAAGAATCTGGAAGTTTTCGGATGAAGCCTATCGTTCCGGTTTTTGTGAACCTTTTTTCAGCCTTTTACGCATGGCTTGCATCCGCTTGATTTGCTGTTGTTTTGCCTCGTTAAGCTGACGCAGTGTTTTCTGCTCGGCGCTCTCAACAGGTTCGAGCTTTGAGTAGTAATTCTGCATTTTTCTGCCGAGATGCTGATCCTCGGAATAAGGAGAATCAAGAAGTTTTCTCGACGCTTGCTCGGCCAAATAAGCTACGGTCTTTCGTGTTTTTTTGGTTTTTTGAATGGACGGAGAGTCCGGTATGGCTTTTCCTTCTTTGAAAGCAGAATGAATCTTTTTGACCTGAGCTTGCTGCCGTTTCAAAAGCTCTCGTTTTTTGGCGATTGCATAGACTCGGGCTCGATCTTGTTCAGACATCCGGCGATTATTTAAAACATGGTGTTCTGCTTGAGAAATTCCCTGCTGAGTCTTTCCTCTTGACCACCTTCGGGTCGCATTGGCCTCGATGCCGCACTTGAGGAGGCAAGCGGCGAAATGCTCACGCATTGCCGAGAGCTCGTCGTTTGCAAGATGAATCCTTTTGCCCTCTCTGTTTTTTGTACGAAGAAGAACGTGACAGTGAGGCTGAGTTGTTTTTTTATCATTCTCGGGTAAATGGAAAGCCAGCAGATAATCGTATCCGTCAAGCATATCCTTGGCCCATTGGCTGCAAGCTGCTTTGAATTTATCTTCGTCCGTTCCTGCGGGCATAGAAAGTATGACTCTTCTGGCGTGGCCTCTTTTGGACATTCCGTCGCCCATTTCTGAAAGCAGCTTCCATTCATAGAGGACTCTTCGATATTCCGCTTTACCCTGCAAACTGTTTTCGCTCTGATCGATGAGCTCAATATCTCCGTTTCGCGCTATGTAATCGGCTGCTTTGATTGTGTGAAGATAGCTTTTTATGTTTGCCTGTCCGAACCGAAACATAACCTCGGCACGCTTATCGACAACACCTTCGGCTTTAACTTTTGAGCTGAGAGCAGAAAATCTGAAGGCCGCAGTGTTTGAAACTTTCTCATACCCTTTGAAAATGCGTGCTTTTCGGGCACGCATCGGATCGGGGAAAAGATCGTCAAGAAACGGGTTCTTATTGGAGGCCATTATTGATTGCCTTTGCCTTATTGATTTCCTGCAAAATGAATTTTTGCTGGCTCTCAATAAAGGAACTCAAAGTGCTTTTGCCGGACTCAACGTCCCTAAGTCTTCTTTCAAAGACAGCAGTAAGGATCGGGTTGCGGACGAGTTCCGGCACGAGCTTCAGCAATTCAATCCCGTCAGAAGATGCGCAGATTTTTTTGCCTTTCGTCTCCAAATAACCTTTTCTTTTCAGTTCGCTGATAATCGCTGCTCTGGTCGCCGGTGTGCCGATCCCGTCGCCTTCTTTTAAATATTTTTTATATTCCGGGTTGTCCACTACGGTATGAATTTTCTCCATAGCCGCAATCAGCGTGCCTTCGGTGAAATACGCGGGCGGCTTGGTAAGTTCGTTTTTCGTTTCAGTCTTTAGGACTTTTAAAATATCGCCGCTTTTTACTGAAGGAAGAATCTGGTCGGACTCGGTTTTATCGGTATCCGGGTCGGTTTGATTTTGGTAAACGACTTTCCATCCGAGGCTGGTAACGGTTTTTCCTTTACCGATGAACGTCTCACCGCCTAGGTCTAAGTCGATAGAGCAAGAATTAAATTGATGAACCGGGAAAAATTGAGCCAAATATCGGCGTCCGATCAGTTCATAAATTTTTTGTTCCTTATCGCTTAAAGCTGCCCAGTCAACCGGCAGCTGCGTCGGAATGATTCCGTGGTGCGCTGTGATCTTCTTGTCGTTCCAAGTTTGAGACTTAATGGTCGGATCGGCTTTTAAGACTAACTCCTTCAGTTTTGGACAAGTTTTTGCAATTGCTGCAAGGACTTTAGGCGCGTCACTAAACTGAGATTCCGGCAAGTATTGACAATCGCTTCGGGGATAGCTTGCGGCTTTATGGATTTCATACAGACTTTGACAGGTATCCAGCGTTTCCTGAGCAGAAAAACCGTATTTGTTGCTTGCTTCAAGCTGAATGTCCGCCAGCGAAAAGGCCCGGGGCTGTGCCTGTTTTTTTGGCACGGTTTCCGTCTTTCTGACAACTGCCGTTTTTATCGGTTTAAGTTTGTCCGACAGAATCTTTGCGACTGCCGGATTCACCAGTCGGCCTTCAGAGTCCAAACCTTCCTGAACGTCTGACGGTTTCCAGAGGGCTGTAAAACTGCCGCGCCCTGCGGAAACTTCCGCTTTTGAAACAAAATAAGGGACAGCCTTAAAGTTCTTGATCGTTCTGTCTCTTTCGGCTACTAAGGCAAGCGTAGGAGTTTGAACGCGCCCCACAGCAATGAGTTTCCTTTCCTTGGCTCCGTGAGTAAGCGTTAACGCCCGGGTCAGATTCATTCCCAGCAGCCAATCGGCTCTGGATCGGCCGAGCGCTGCAAGCTTCATTCCCTGAAATTCGCTGTTCGGCTTAAGAGATTTCAAGCCTTTTTTAATGGACGCCGGATCTTGTGCGGAAACCCAGAAACGACTAACAGGTTTTCGACACTTGTAAAACTCCAAAATCTCATCAACAAGAAGCTGTCCCTCCCTGTCCGGGTCGCCGCAATTAACAATGCTGTCGCATTTACCCAAAAGTAATTTTATTGTTTTGAGCTGAGCCTTGACGACTCTGTCCGGTTTTACGTTGAGTTTCCATACCGAAGGGAAGATCGGCAAATCCTGCATACGCCAAATTTTTCCGCCTTTCTTGGTGACTGGAACGTCATCAGGTGTGTAGGCATCCGGGCCCGCCTGTTCCAACAAGTGACCGAAGCACCAAGTGACGGTATTGCCTCCTTTGCATTCGTTAAAACCGGCTCCCTTTTTTACAATTCCCAACTCTGCACAAATGGCTTTGGCAACAGAGGGTTTTTCCGCAATCCATAATTGCATAGCGACTACCTTTCAATATCAATGGTTCTGATTTTTTGTGATGGTTTTTGAAATTGGTACGGATTGGATAACGGCTGCGTCAGATAATTCAGCATCGAACTCTGAATATATTTCTGTTGATAATTGGGTAAATCCTTGTAAGTTTGTAGAGCTGCTGTCTGAAGGGCGGCCTTAGCTTCTTTGTTGTCCGGACTTTTATCTTCCTTTACCAGAGGCTCTGCCGTCAGTCCTAAAGATTTATCAATGCCGAATAAATAATCCTTAATTTTTTCGGCGTCAGCACACGCCCGGAATAATTCTTTAGGATCTTTTTTAAGTACCTCGATCCAGTTGTTCACGTAGGAAGCGCTGTTCTGGGCCTTGTGTTTGATGCCTAATCCGCTGCACACCATCATTGAAGAAATTTCAGCCCGAAGTTCTTCTCTGGCGTAATCCGGGGTTCCGAACTTATTCAGTATCGGCCTGTTAAGGCGGGAGCTGTGACCCGTCCAATGTCCCAGTTCATGCAGTGCCGTGGCATAAAAACCTTCTGCATCTTTGAATTGAGTTCTCAGCGGAAGAACGATCTTGTCCAAAGCCGGAACATAGTAGGACTGGTTTTGTTCTATCTCTTCGATCTTGGCGCCTGACTTGTCAAGAATGCGTTCGGCAGCCTCCAACGGGGTCCATTCGTGTACCGGTGTCTCAAATTTCTTGAGATTCAGATTGTCACATTGCTCGGAATTAAAAACGACAAACGGACAGGGAATGAGGCGTTCTACCGTTTTATCCTCATCTTTTTCGTCCTTTTCCACTAAGTGCTTCCAGAAGATGCACTTGGTGCCGTGTTCTCCCTTTTTTACTTTCCCGCCGAGCTCCTGTACCTGACGAAACGTGAGCCAACGATTGTCTCCGTACCCTTGGCTCATTCTGACAGCCATCAGCAGCAGCGCATTGGTACCCCGGTAAGGAGCATCGGTAACGGCACTGACAGGCACGACATTGGCTGCGTTATCCCAGTCCGTCTGCCACGGTGCCGTTCCTTTTTTCATCTCTTCAATGAAGTAATTGGCGACGGATCGAACGTATGCATTGTATTTTTCGTTCATAGCCGCTCCCCGTTATTGGAAAAGCTCGGTCGTGTGAAACAATCCAGTGCGAAATCTTCAAAAAGTTTGTCCTTATCCTCTTCGCGCAAAGAAGTTTCTTCACAAGCGCCGTAGTCCTCGGCTTCCTGTTTACTCATGGAAAAATTTTTGGCGGCTTTGTCTTCGCAAAATTTCCTGATGAGAACATTTACGGTGAGTTTTATGGTTTCTCGGTTGGTTGTTTTCATGATTGATCCTCGGAACCGTCCGCAAGTGCGGACGGTCTGTCATGTTCGGAGCGTTTTAACGCTCGGCTTCCTGCTCTTTAGCTTTAGGGCGCGAGTAATCAATCTTCAAACCGGGCTGATTGAGCGACACCGCAATTCCTTTAGCGGTTAAGACGTTTTCCTGCATCTGTTTACCGTTCTTCCCGGTAAATTCACGAGTTGAGACATCCCCGCGCACTTCAAGCATCATTCCTTCTTTGATACCCGCAGCCATTCTTTTTGCCGAGCTTTCTTTGCCGTAGTAACGGACAGTGAAGAACTCGGTTCCGTCTTTGTCCTGCTGGAAGGAACCGTCTTTTTGCTTCACGAAATGAGGCTTATAGGCTTTGAACTCCAAGACGGATGTTTCTTTACCGGCATTGGGGCCGGATTTGGGAACGATTTGCGAAACTGTCGGTTCTTTAAAAACAACGACTGTATTACTGAAGGCTTTATATTCAGTCATTTTTTCTCCTTTATGAGCTGTTGCCCGCTTTCGTTAGGAAATTTTTCTTCGCGAAGCAAGCGGATTCCTCGCGACTTTCCGATATGCGTTTCTGATTTTTTGAACGTGTCTGAAATATTCTTTCTGTTTGTCTCCTTCGTCCTTGGACGTCGGAGTTTCGCTGCCGGTAAGTTCGGTCTTTTGTTCAACCGGAAAAGCTTCCTGATCAGACGCTTCGGAAACTTTTTGTTCCTTCAGCTGCAATTTGATTTGTGAAATCAAAGAGGCCGCAAACGCCACACAGCGTTTTTCGTCCCAGTCGGCAGTCACATCGGCTGTGATGTTGGCAGTAATGTCTGTAACGTTTTGCGCTGTCGTCTGAGTTTCTTCCGGCTCCGTGTCCGGCTCGGTTATTTCACTTAAATGCGTTTCTTCTATGTCCGCATGAATGGCAATGGATTCAACCTTGTTTCCCGAATCCGACTCATCGGAAAATTCTTCAAGAGAAGCCAAAAGTGCGGAATCGGATTCTTCCGAGCTTTCGGAGGTTTCGTCTTCCGTGTTGCTTTCCGAGGTTGGGCTGACGTTTGCTTCTTCAGTCAAGTCGGACAAAATCTGCCGGGCGTTTCCGGTGCCGGATGCTGCATCATTCAATTGACGCAGAACGTCGGTTTGTGCCGAGGCAGAAGCCGCGCTGATTCCTTCAAGAGCATCAAAATTGGAAATCGACTTTTTGACAATCTCGTTGGAGATCAGATTTTCAATGTAGCAATTAACCTGATCTTCGGACCACTGGTTGTCAGGTACCGATTTCATATCGTCCGGCAGTTCGGTATTACCGGTGACAATACGGCTTGCTGCATTCGTTTCATTTAAGTCTGATGCTGAGGCGGTTTTTATCCGCTGCTCCATTTGTGCAACGAAAAGTTCAACGTTCTGCTGCGGAATCTCTGGAACCGCCCAATTCGCTCTTTGCCTAAAAGCGGGGTCGAGGTAATACTTAATCTTCTGACAGAAAATGGGCTTCGTATTTTCGAGCGTTACTATTTCATTGTCTTTGCCGAGCTCCCGGATTTCCTGCGGAAGCATCAGAGCACGTTTCTGATCGGATTCACTGGTGGAATTGCCGCCCTTGCTGTGAGACTTGGACTTCGATTTGACTGTCTCATATCCCAGCATTTCAGAGTATTCATTGGCATCCGATTGAGTGGCCGGACTAGGGGCGTACATAATCATCAAAGCATGGTTCGAAAGAAGCGTTACGGCTCCGGCTTTGCCGTACACGTCTTCCAACTGCGACTTGTTCTGAATGATGGTCAAGAGTCTCATGTTGTAACCGGCCATATAAGAAACGGCCTGTTTAATCATGTTCACCGTGCCGATGGACGTCATCTCGTCCAAAAGAACAAGACATTGGTACTTGAGCGTTTTGTCCTGAGACGGCAGTTTCCGGGTATTCAGGTTTAAGAGCTGATCGAAGAAGAGGTTGATGAGCACCCGGGCGTCTTTGAGTTTTGTAGGCTCGATCTTGAAGTAAATGCTCATCCTCTTGCGGCGGACTTCTCTTAAATCGAAGTCTGAGGCGCTCGTTGCCAAATCCACCTTCGGATTCTGGAAGGATAAAAGCGCGGTATTGAACGTTGCGATAATACCGGCAAGGGTATTGTCCGAGTTGCTCAAGACTCGGTTGAGCGCATCAACGCAGTTGTTTGAGTAGGGATGCCCGGCATCCTGAGCTTCTTTTAATTTTCCTAAGAGATGTTCTTTTACCGGTTTTCCTTTGCCGGAAGCCTGTCTGAGAATTTCTCCCAGCGTATGGGGCAGTCCCGGTGTTTCAAGAACGAAAAGAGTTACGCCGCGAAAGAAGTCTTTGGCATTTTCACTCCAAAACTTGTCGTTGTTGTTTTCACCCGAATACAGTGCCTGACCGATGGCATCAATGTCGCCCAGCCGTTCGGCAGGGCTGCTGCTGATGTAATCCAGCGGGTTGTAGCGATGAGTTTTTTCGTCATCCGCATAAGGCGAAAACAAATAGACTTCCTGTCCGCACGCTTTTCTGAAACCTGACGTGATGTCAAAGTTTTCACCTTTAATATCGAGAACGACCAGAGAATCGGAATAGTTGAGGCAATTCGGTACCACGATACCGACGCCCTTGCCGCTACGGGTAGGCGCTGCCAGCAGAACAAACTGGTAACCTGCATACGTCAGATAGTTGTTTTTGTACTTTCCGACCAGAATGGTTTTATCAAGACCGCCCGGAGGATCAATCAGGCCAGATTGTTTAACTTCGCCGAGATTGGCAAATCTTGCAGCCCCGTGCAGAGCACGTTTGTCTCGATTAATCACGATTGCAATGCCGACACCGACTAGCGCAATCCACGGCAGAAAAAGACACGCGTGAACGGCGAGGCGCACTGCTTTATCGGGAGCGTGGCGATACATCATAAAGTATTGGATGATCGTCCACGGGCGGCACGCTTCCAACGGAAGATTGAAAATCCGCATGAATACGAAACTGCTGATAAAAAGAATGACCAGCGTGCAAATCAGGGCTGCGAAAACAACAAAGAGGATTTTTAGGAGCGTCTTAGAGGCTTTCATTCTTTTTCTCCTCAGTGTGAGAGTTGTAGAAAAGCTCGGTGATATGACGTCCGTAAGTTCTGTTTCGATGTACGTGAACAATCACGTCGATGACCTGATGCAAAAGCTGCTGAATGACTGGATAAGGAAGCTCGCGTCCCGTTGAGGACTGAAGAACTTTAAGCGCCAAATAGTCAAAAACTTGTCCGCAGCTTCCCGCATGGCAGCTTGTAATTGAACCTGAATGCCCGGAAAGGCACACATTCAGAAAGTCGAAAGTCTCTCCCCCGCGAAGCTCCGCAAGCAAAATTCGGTCGGGTTTCATTCTGAGGCACGAACGCATGAGGCTTGCAGCGGTAACCGTTGATTTATCCGTAGCTTCCGAAGGGTAGAAGAGGTTGACTTGGTTTTCGTGCTTTGGGAGTCCGTAAAGAAGTTCCGGTACGTCTTCAATCGTAATAATTCTCTGATCCGTCGGAATATGCTGCATCAGAGCTTTCATAAACGTAGTCTTACCTGAACCGGTTTCTCCGGCAATAACTATTGTTTTGCCGGTTTCCACGCAGCGCTTTAAAAATTCTGCCCGGAGAAGGTTAAGAGTGTCCGATGTTTTATTGGTGTCAAAGGTCCCTTTGTAAAGGGCAGATAATTCCTCATGTATCGGGTCAAGGGAGTCTTTTGGGCGGATATGCGAAAAATATCCGTTCTTAATGTAAGAATCCAGTCCGATAACGTCCTTCGAGATTTTTCTGACCGTAAGGCTGATGGTGCCGTTCTTACACGCCGGAGGCATCACGAACTGGGCACGTTCACCGTCCGGAAGTTCAACGGAGAGCACCGGATGGGCGGAATCGAGTGTTTTGTTTTCTCCTCCGTAAACAGCGCAGACGTTTCCGAGCTTGGCAAGATAATCGTAGGTGAAATTTTTGTCTTCGTATTGTCGCCAGCCGGAGGACTCTTCAACCCACACAAATCCCGGTCGATTTACGGCAATTTCCGTTATATCGCTGCGGTCAAGGTACTTTTGCAATCCTTTTTGGAGTTGGACGCGAACCGTCAGGTCTTTTTCAACGGGAGAACTCATAAAGATTTCTCCATTTCATTATTAGTGCGAGTCTTGGAAAAATTACAAAAAGTTAAAGGAGAAAAACATTTGCATTTCAGTCTTAAAAGACGCTCAAAACTGCCCTTGTTATTTGTGAGTTGTTCTCCGGACTGTGTTATTTGCTGATAATTCTCGTAAATCTTTTTTATCAAGACCTCTGAATTAGCCTGATTTAATGAAAATCCTGCTTTTTTTAATTGAGAGGAGAAGGTTTTGTTAAATTCTTCATAAAAATAACGGACTAAAACAGAGTCTCTAACCTCACTTTTGTATGCTCCGTCGAGACGAAATTCATCAGGGTTAATCTTGTCGAAATATCCTTTCCCGTCCGCCCTTACATATCCCGAAATTAGATCTTTAAAAAGAATTGAAGAGGATAAATTTGGTAAAATATCCTTACGTTCGTTGGTTGGTTGACCGGTTTGACAACATGCTGAACTTTTAGTTCTAGTGATCCCTTGGGCCGGGTGTTCCCAGACGAACGTTTTTATTTTTTCTAATTGAATACCATCAATAGAGTGGATCATTTTGCGGGAATTTTTACTTTCCCAGTAATCCCTTACCGTGAGTTCCAGCCGATAGTAGATCTGGTTTAAAAGTATCGGTACTGCAAATATGTGAATTGCCTGTACGTGTGTATTTCCGTGTTGAATATCAGCATGACTTTCTATGTGTTTGCTTTTGATAGCGATTTCTTTTGCCTTATCCATTACCGCTAAAACAACCGGCGAATTAAGAGCTTTATGAAATAAACTTTTTTTCGCGTCGCTTCTTGATGCTTGGAGAAGAAAGCCAGTCTCTTTATTGATACAGCCTTTTTCAAGCTGAGAGGTCATTACATTTATAGGCTCCCTTCTATCGGTAGGGGCGGAAGTTTTTTCAACAACAATAAATTCACAGGGTTCATTGCTGTTGAACTGCTGAATTCCAAAAAACCAAGATTTCTCGGGAATCTCTTTTATTGAGTGAGATTTATTGGTCGATAAAAGAAAAGACGAGGACGAATCGTCTTCCGCCAAATTGGGATTTGAAGTCATTATGTTGAACCAAGCAAATGTTTTGGCGGGACACTTGCAGACTCACCTACATATTGTAGCAAAAACGGCTATACGGGAACTTTCGTCTGTTGATTCGGGTATGATCTAAAAGTGCATAAGGACTCGTGCGTGTTTTCCGGGTTGGATTCGGTTTGTTTTTTCCAACTGGCTGGGTCAAGAGTTTGATGAAGCCGAGGCATCAAGGTCAGGAGACAATCATGCGCCTGACTCCATATCATCCTTTATGAGATTTTGAAGGACGTTTCCCTTTACGGAAATAGTTCACGCACTCGGCTTTGAACAAAAATGGACTAGAATTCCAACCGTCCTCGTGCGACGTCGCCAGTCGAGCCTCGGTAGTTGTTTTTGTTCGATGTTTCGGTCTAGAAGAGGGTAGATCAACGAGAGGTCTAGGGTCGGGAAAGATGAGCGCGCCCGGCCACACCTTTCAATGAGGCGTCCGTTGGTCGGTTGACCGGTTTTTTGCAAGAGGTTTCTTTTAGAGAACACTTGGGCCGGGGGTTCCCGGACAGACGCCTCAGTCTTATTTATTCTTTTAATCTTTTGACTGTTGATTTTGTAGATGCCGTAAGCCTCCACACAGCAAACCATAGCGAAAAAGTAAAATCATAAATGTGAAATAAAGTCATCAAACAGGGTCTTCTTAGCCGAGCCGTCTGGCTAAGCGGCTAGACCACTTCTGAAAAAAAACGAAGCGTATAGAAGCAAATATTTATTCGGGGTTAAAGTTCTAAGGTGTTGAATCAAGAATTTCTTCAATAAACACGTCGCTCAGGCAATTTCGCAAAGAATCCTCGGCTTTTTGGAGCATTTCGGACCAAGCCGTCGCGTACCATTTCATAAAAATGCGTATTTTTGGATCTTTCCATTTATTTTCTGATGTTACGATCCATAGTGGTTCAGAATTCCGGTGCCACCCGTCTAAAATCGGTACCAAATGACCTAGTTTAATTTCTTTTGCGCAGTGTCCTATCGGTAAGTCTACGATTAAGGCCTCCCCTTGAAGGACAATATGCTTAAGAAATAAAACATCAGTCGAAGTAACTGTTTTGCCGTAGGTCACCATTCTTTTTTCTTTGGCTTTCTGTAGGTATTCTGTACGGGCTCTAGAAGCTCCGCAAAAAACAGCACAGAAATGTTGTGAGAGCTCTGAAGGATGATGTGGATAACCAAATTTTTTTATGTAGGAGGGAGAAGCAAGTGCAAAATATTTCGCCCGTCCTCTCGGAATCGCTTCCAATCCGCTTAACTCTAAATTACCGGTGAATGTCGAAACATCGCATGTCCCGTTTAAGACTTTATTGAGATTAGGTCCTATCTCTGTCTGAAATTCGATTCCTTTATGCTGGGTTGAAAATTCCATCAGCAAGCGATGGGTATTCTGGCTGCCGAGAGAACCAGCAGCGACTGCAAAACGGATCTGGCCGGAGAGGCTGGAGTGATAATCTTTAGCTGTCTCAAAGCGATGTTGTAGTTTCCTGTGGCTCTCACATAATGTTCGGATTTCCGGCAAAAAATTGACTGCTGCTGAGGTAAGACGAATTGGTTTATTCGTCGAAAGCAACTTCACACCCCATGTATTTTCAATGGTACGAATTCTTCGGATGAGCGCAGCAAGACTGATCTTACTCTCATGAGCGATTTGATTGAGTTGCCTGCCTTCCGACAAGCCAAGAAGAGTCTCCCAAGTCTCAATATCATTGAAAGGGTTCACAAGAAATCCAAATTAAGAAAAAACAAAACATATTAATTATTTTCATATTATCCTCACCCAATTTTAAAAAATGAAAATTAGCGACAAGATTTTTTTTTGGATAGTTATATTCAAACTGTTACTTTCAGGAGGAATTATGAAATTAAGAAAATCTTTCGCAATCGTTTTTTGCGCTCTATTTTCATTAGCCGCAAACGCAGCAGAACGAGATGAATTCTTTTGGCTTGGCGAAATGAATAAGGCTACCGCTGTAATTAACAGTGAAGAAGGTTTACTGGATAAAGCCGTCACACCGAAAATAGCCAGAGGCATCGAAGAGGTCATAACAAACGGGAGTAAACCCGGCGCAAAACGTCCGAAGAAAGTTATCGCTTTCGAGCCGCTCCTTATTAAAGCTGCCGGAATGGATGTCACCATGCTTCATATCGGAAGATCGAGCCAAGATATGCACGCTACCTATCGCGCAGCCATTTTAAGAGATGAAGCTCTGGAACTGATGGTTTCTTTGAGCAATACGATGCAGTCTCTGCTTGACCTTGCAGAGAAAAATAAAAATACGATTGTTCCCAATTACACAAATGGCGTTGCGGCTCAACCTAACAGCTACGCACATTATCTTCTTGGTTTGCTTTCTGCCTTCAGAAGAGACGCAGAAAGAATTGAAAATTTTTATGATCGCTTAAATTACTGTGCTATGGGTACTACTGTACTTAACGGCACAAGTTGGCCGCTAAATCGTGAAAGAATGGCTCATTACTTGGGTTTTAAAGCCCCGGTTGAAAATGCCTATGACGCGGGCCAGTTTAAGTCCAACGATGACGCAGTCGAGTTCTCTTCGATTTTAACGAGCATTGCACTTCACGTTGGAACCTTTATACAGGACTTGAGTGTGCAGTACGCTCAGCCTAGGCCGTGGATATTACTGCAAGAGGGTGGAGAGAATACTTATGTTTCATCGGCAATGCCACAGAAACGTAATCCGGGACTGATGATCCGTACCCGTACAAACGCTAGTCGTGTTATTTCGGATGCGCAACAGGCTGTTTGGCTTGCGCACAATATCATTCCGGGTATGAGCGATGCTCGTAATGTTGAAGACACATCCGGCCGCGTGAAAGAAACCCTTGCTATGTTAAGTCAGGTTAGGCGAGTAATCGCAGCTTTAAAAATCAATCCCGAACGTGCTTTGGAAGAGTTAAATTCGGATTGGACTGCTAGTCAGGAAGTAGCTGACGTTTTCATGCGTGACTATAAATTACCTTTTAGAGTAGGCCACCATATCGCAAGTGAAATTGTTAGTTACGCCAAAGCGAACGGTATTAAGCCGGCAGATTTTCCCTATTCTGAGGTAAAACGAATCTATGCTGAAGTAATTAAGAAGGAATACCCGCAAGGTAATCCATTGTGTCCAATGCCCGAAAGTCAATTTAAGGATACGTTGAACCCCGTCAAAATTATTCAAAATCGCAAAACTACAGGGGGTCCGCAACCGGCTGAACTTAATAAGAATCTTGCAAGTATGGAGAAATCTATTCAGTCTCAGCTTAATTGGGCAAAAGACAACGTTGCCACAATATCAAATGCGCTGCAAAAACTAGATGGTGACTTCCAAAAAATTCTCCCAAAAGAGGAAGCTAAAAAAACTGACAGTCATTAGATCTTAATCGATAGGTCAATCACTCTGTTAAAACATCCCCGCAGTGTAGATCCTCGCAGCGGGGATGTTGCATAGAGCCCTTTAGGTCAGCTGTTTTCAGGTGTATGTTTTTTCCCCTATCTCTCAGGTTCTTTTGTCTTTTTCGCTTTCGGCACTTCCGGCAGCGGTTTTCCGCTTTTTTCTAGTTCTGAAAATTTTTTATATAGACGCACAACTTCTTCGGAAGCATCTTTTATCGAAGGGTACTTGGTAGACAACGCCTCTACATGAAGTTTTAAAATCTTCTTTCCATGTTCACTTAATTGAAAAGGAAGGGAGTTTTGAACAATCTGCCTCCTTGTTGCTTCAAATATGGCCACAACGTTCGGAGATAATTTTTGGTAGACAGCTTGGTTTGAAATAATCTTTTCCAAACTTTGTAAATTAGTGGTTAGTCCTTGAGAATTAAGCCAAAAATCATCAGCTGCAATTTCAAAATTTAAAAATAAGAGCTGTCTATTTCTTGTAGAAAGAGGAAACTTGTTTTTCTCCAAAACCTCTTTAAAGTTATTCGCAAATTTTCGAAATAGAAACTGGTTGACGTAAAGTTGTCTTACGCTGCTTTGATATACTCCGTCCAATCCGAATTCTTCTAACGAGACATTATCAAAATATTTTTTTCCATCGGCCCTTATGTACCCAGAAAGAAGCCTATATAAGGGGATAGACTTAATATTTTCGTTTACAATGGAACCGTAGCGTTCGTTGGTTGGTTGACCGGTTTTTTGCAAAGTGCCTTTAGAGGCCACCTCTTGGGCCGGGGGTTCCCAGACGAACGCTTTTTCATATCTCTGGATGCTTATTCCGTCTATGGAATGGACCATTTTTCGTTCGTGATCTCGTTCTACATAATCACGGACTGTCAGTTCAACTCTAAATAAATCTCCTTCAATTATTGCAGGAACCGCGAAAATGTGAATTGCTTGCACTTTCTCGTTTTCATGCAAGAGATCACAGTGGGACTCAATGTGGAGGGAGGAGGAAGCAATCTCTTTTGCATTTTTAAAAATTGCTTTAACAATTGGGGAGTTGAGGTCTTTCCTAAACACGGTTTTTTTTTGCGTCACTCCGTGACGCTTGCAGAAGAAAGCCAGTGTCTTGGTTTATTACACCATTTTTTAAATTAGAACTCAGCCTGTCTATTACATCTTTTTTGCTTTCGACGTCACTATCAGGGTTGATGAAGAGAACCTTTACCGTTTCAGTACGGTTTATCCTTTGCGGTCCAAAAAACCAAGGTTTTTCATTTTTGTCAAATTCTGAAGGCATTGATACGTTTTTTAAATGGTAACGGGTTATTTTCTGAAGATCATCCTTAAGAAAGGACACGGACTCTTTAAACCAGAAGCTTGGGAGACTTTTTTATTTTCCAAATTTTTCATCTCTCTGCCTCTTTCTCCTTTGCGGTTGTCTTCGGCACTTCCGGCAGCGGTTTCCCGGCTTGTTCCAGCTCGGAGAACCGCTTGTAAAGTCCCTTGATTTCAGCTTCAGCATCCGATAGCTTGGAATACTTAGACGACAAAGCCTGCACGTGCTTTGCAAGAATCTCGCGACCTTTCGGACTTAGTTCATGCTCCTGCGGCATCTTCGAGATTTCTTTGACGTTAGATTTGGCTATCGTCGCGAGATCGAGCGCTGAGAGCTTGCTGGTATCTCTGACGCCGTGCTCGACCAACCAGACGTTCACTGTAGATTTAACGTCGTTAAACCATCGGACGACAGCCGGAGCTCGGGCCTGAGCTTTTGCCGCTTCTTCGACAAGATATCCGCAGACTTCTTCCCGGTAATCAAAGGAACTGCGGGAGATTCTGCTTTTCTGAAGACGTTTTACAACGGTCTTCATCAGAGTGTCTTCAGTTTTTAATCCCGTTTCATAGAGATTTACAGCCGTATCAATCAGCTTCCGGGTCTTTGCTCTTAGAGTGGAATCGGCAGCCATGTGAACGCCGACCTCATGCAGCATCACCGCGCAAGCGGTCTCCGGTTTGAGGTTGTCGGCAATGAGAAATGTCCGGTGATTTACTTTGTCGTGGAATCCGAGAATCCGTGTCGGATCTTGCGGCAGCGCAATAGTCGAGAATCCCTGTTTTTTCTCCTGTTCTATCGAAGCAACGGTCAGTGCTTCGTACTCCGTTTGCGCCAAGTAAAAGCGGTTGTTGTTGACGAGATTAACGAGACCTTCTTTTCCGAACGCTTTAATTAAGGCCTCTCGGATCTCGGCCTTGGGTGTCTTCAGGCTTTCCTGATTGGCCTTGGAGAAAAGAGCCACGCCTTTATCCGTTTCTTTGGTTTTAATAACCTTGAAAATTCTCTTGAATCCGTTCGTTACTTTCTCAACGTCTTTTCCGTCTAAGTAAGGATAAAAACCTTCTTTGCCGAGAGTTTTTTCAGTGTAGGCGCCGTTTGTAAGGAAGTCGTTTGTTATGCCGATTTCCTTGCAGCGCAGCTCGACAAAACCCTCAAAGCTGCGGGCGGCTTCCTCAGCTTTGGAATGCCAATAGTCGCTCTTACGCGTCATACGTTTGTGCATATCGCTCTCCCGGATGGCATTGATGGTTTCGGCCCATGCATCATGCAGCGGGAAGCGGATAACATTGTTTTGGCCGACTTCTTTAACGTTAATGTCTTTTCGGGTGAACTCAAACATCATCTTCTTGTTGGCTGAGTTCGTGCGCTCCTGATAATTCACTTCAATACTGAAGGAATCGGTATCACCTTGTGCGCATTTAATCGCGGCCTCAAAGTTTTTTGAATCGTTTTTTATTAAATACTCCACTTGGGCCGGAATCCATTTTGCAGAACGGTAAACTGGCTCGGCACGCTTGAAAATTTCTTTTTTTGCGTCTTCCGTTAGCTGAACAGTTATTGAGGAATCGACCTGCTGGCTCAAGTAGCGCCTTTCCGGGTCTTGAATTTCTTGGTAATTTGTTCTCATCAAATAGTGATCGAGCGCATGAAACCACTCATGCGCAAGGCTTGAGTAGCCTTTGGTTTTGGTGAGATTGATAACGCGATTCGCCACTTCATAATGCGCCGAAGCTGCTCCGTGACCGCGAGAGCCGAAGGCAAGCCCTAAACCACCGTCCAAAGCAACGGCCTTCGGAGGAATGTCCAATATCTTTGAGAGATCCATGAGGGAGTCATAAGCATTGTTGAGCATCCATTGCCGTTCCCTGCCGTTTTTTCCTTGTTTGACCCAGTTTCCGAACTCAACACCTCGGAATCCGAAGGTCTCTTGAAACATTTCCGGTGTGGCGTCCTTCCCTTGACGGTAGTCCGGGCCCACTCGATCTCTGATCGGATTGCCGCTTCTCCAGTCTTTTTCGCTTCTGGAAAATTCTTCTTTTAACTCCCGGTAACGGCTTTCCAATTCCGGTTTATGCTCGGCTACAAATTTCCAAAAATCATCCTTGGATTCAAAGTGAGCCTTGTCGGTCAGTTGGAATTCAATTGATCCCTGTTTACCGTAAACTTCATATTCACTCTTACGGTTTGACCGTCCGAAGAGTTCAATCGGTTTAGGCACACTAGGCCGGGAGGCGGCGGTCTTCTGTGGGTTTTCTTCCTCCTTCTTCCGAACTTGAAACTCTTTTTCAAGCTGCTGATTGATGTTCTCTTTGAATTCTTCCCAAGACTTACCTCCGGCAAGGTTGTAGCAAACTCGGCTTCCGCTGCTGTTAATAAGATAGAAGTCATAGATTTCAGGATGTTGAGAATAAGGCAGCGTCGTAAGGTAGGCATACTCGTTTAGTTGACGATCGTTGCTTAGCCGATAGTCATTGTATTTGCAAATGTCAGCGACATCTTTGAAGTAGTGGTGTCCGAGCATCGGCCAATATTTAGGATCAATCGCTGACAGATACTTATAGTTGTCCCGGACAGCATAGAAACTGTCAAACGCTGCCGTCTGAACTTCCGGAGCCAGCTCTCCGATTGCAGCTTGGCGGTGAAGTTCAATGGCGGCCTTGGCGGTCGCCATGTACCTTCGGTATTTAATGGAATTTTGGCGCGGACGGACGTCTCCGAGCTCCTGCCGGACGAGCCAAAGACAAGCTCCTGCTTCTGGATTATCTTTAGCCAGCGCCTGAATGGCAGCCTTCGGCCACACTTTTTCAAGAGGTTCTGAGCCGAGCCGTTTCTGAAGGTCACTTTCAGGCAGTTCGAGGAATCGGTCGATATCTGAGTTAGTTCTGCTCCGGCCTTTGCGGGTATTGTTAAGGTCTTCTCCGAAGTCTTCCAGTTTTCGGCTGCCGTCTTTGTTTAATTGAAATTTCAGAATATCTGCATCCTTAAATGCAGCTGATACAGCTATTTTCTCCGGTTTCTTAACTTGTTCCGGGGCAGGAGGCGCGAAAAAATCAAATTCAAGCTGTTCGGGTAATAATCGGGCCATATTATCTCTCCCTGTCGTTCCCGTTAGGTTTATCGCGATTTGAATCAATAGCGCGTTCCTCGGGTTTTAAAACAATCCCTCGGCGCTCGGCGTCCACAAAGACGTCGGCAAGTTTTGCCCGGAAGATTTCCTTCATGCGGGGATGCTGTTGAAATTCGGGACGCGAAACGTGGGATTCATAGACCTGCTTAAAGTTTTTAGCGTTTTCCGAGGACAGCTCCGACAATTTTTCATCGGTTTCTCTCCGCTGCTCTTCTTCCCGGACGGCCTCTTTATTGATAAAAGTGGCCCTTGTGACAGCAGCTTGCATACCGCAGATACGGCATTCTCCAAAATCCGGGGAGTCGAGCATTTCTTCCGAACAATCGACGTATGACCATTTATCAAGAAAGTCATCAATCTTTTTCTGTTCATCCGCAGACAGACCGTCTGCGCATTCCGGCCCGTTGACGATGTAGGGAATGTAGGCCGTGTTGATATAAAAATCGTTGCTGAAGTTGTCAATTTGTTCTTTAAAACTGATTGCCATCTTCTCCTCCTATTCTTATTGTTTTTCCCGCTCGCGGGCGGGCTGCTTGACCTGAATGATCGTTTGATTTCTGCTCGGAGCGTCCATTGAGTATTCATTGAGGCCGAGGGAAACGCCTTTTTTCTGAGCTGCAACAAACATACCGAGCAGCCGCTTTTCCAGTGCCATTTGCAGCCTAGGGTGGTTTTGAAGGTCTTCGGTGGCGACATAAGCGCTGAACAGAACGTCGAAAACCCTTCGGTTTTCCGGTGTTAAAACTTCCTTTGACTGGTTGCGCTCGGTCTCAATAGCTTTCCACCGCTCCTCGGCTTTTTCCCGGATGTCCCTCTCCAAAACATCCGCCATGCTTTGATCCTTCTCTTTAACTTGAAGCCTGATTGCTTTATTCGGTTCTTTAAGCAGATTCAGAGTTTGCTCAATCGGAGCAGTGACGTTTTCCCGCCAGAAAAGTTCGTCCTCCTTGGCGCCCTGAAAAACTTTCTCCCGCAACAGTTTTTCGGGAAGATCCTTCAGAGCGTACTCAATGTCTTTCTTGTCATCAAAATTCAATTGAGAAAGATCAAAAACGCCGGTCCAAGACTTCGTTTGTTCAATCCAATTTCCAAACGATTTCACTTGATCTCCGGCCTCGTAGAGGCGAAGTCTTAAAGTGCCGTAATAACACACCTCATTTCTGCGAAATTCCGGCGCGCAGTAATATTTGTCGTCCTCAATTTCTCCGTTTTTCTTATTGAGAAATGCTCCGAACTTTGTTACCAGAGCCGAGTCCAGCATATCCACTCTGTTCGGTTCGGCTTTCGGATCGAGTACAAAGGACGTCGGCGTTATCTGAGTCAAATAATCCATTTCCTCTTCATCGAGCGGGTTGTTCCACGGAATGTTTTCATACTCGATATCGACGCCGAAAAGAGGTTTGATTTCCTTCCCTGACTTACATTCTTGAAGGTATTCGGCTCGCAGCCGGTTCTGTCTTGCTTCGTCCAAATCGTGCTCAAACGCATCAATCTCTTTGATGGTTTCCTTCTTCACTGCCGAAGCCGTGACGCATTCGGTTTCTTTTTCTCCGCCGAAAGGTTTGCAAATTTGAGTTTCCAGCGGATTCTCAAATCTCAGCACCTCATACTCGGCGAGAAACTTTTCGGCTGCCTCGGTGTCGAGAGGGCGGACGTCGGCGCTGGGGTCGATCAGCTGCTGCATGAGCCGCTTTTCAATAACGACCGGTTCTGCATATTCGATTTTTTCTTCGTAGTTCATTTTGTTTAACCTTTAACGTTCGAGATCTTGGGATTGCTTCTTTGGCTCGTCCAAGTGCCGCAGATCGAGTCGGATACCTGCTTTTTCTGCTGCTTTGAATTTTTCTTCCAGCCTGTTTTTCAGAGCTTCCGACAGTTGCGGATGCTCCTGAAATTCCTTAGATCGAGAAAAACTGCCGACAATCTTTTCAATGCTTTCCCTGTGCTCCTTTCTCAGAGGGGCTTCCTTTTTTCGTTCCAGCATCTCTTTAGCGAGCTCGACAGATTTGACTTCGACGGTGAAGCGCAGCGCATCCGTAAAATCTTTGGCGCCTTTTGGAATAAAGAGTTTTTGACTCTCAAAGGAAAACCTGAAGTCTTCGATGTCTTCTTTGACGGTTTTCCTGACCATTTCTGCGGCTTCTTCCAATACCTTCCTGTCAAGGCCGGATTTAAGTGCCGTATCAGAAAACGGGAAGGGTTTGCCGTCGTCCATTCCCAGTTGTTTAAATGCATCTCTTAAGGCTTTGGTGCCATAAAGATGACGGGGAATATATTCGGCTTCATAACAGCCTTTTTCTTCGTTGAATGTCTGAATGCCGGAAATTGAAATCGGAGGCTTTGAAAGGTTATCCAGAGGCAAAGACATTGACCCGTAAGAAATTTCGAGTTTTTCTTTCAATACCGGATTGCTCCCGGAAAAAAGGTCTAAACCCTTCGTGCCGACCCCTTGTTTTTCGGCAGCTTCAGTAAACAATTCCTGAAGCAGCTGTTTGTCATGGTTGACAAATGACCGTACCCCGTTATCGTCTTCGACGGTATGCCTGACCTCCACATCCGAGATTCTTTTAACCAATTCTCTTACTGCTTCCGGCAGCTTCGCAGCTTCCTTTTCATTTAATGAAAAACCAACCTTCAGAACACAATCGGGTTTATCGTCCAAAGACTGAGGTTCAATCTCGTCGGAATTTAATTTCGGATGAAAACGGAGAGAGTCAATCCCGATTTTTTCCTCTAAGGGAAGTTTGTCAAAAACCTTTTGGTCGCAGTTATTGAGAATGACGGTTTCAAGAGAGCTGTCTTTCTCACCAACCTGAAGATTGACGGAATCAGTCTTAAAGCTGTCGAAGAATTTCTTTACTTCCGGCAATGCCTCTGTTGTCCAGAAACTTTCGATTTTTGTCAGGCGACGATAACCGATTTCAAGAAGATTTTCGACGTTTTTCTGTATTGCCCCTAGGTCGTACTTCAAAAGTTTTTTCGGTTCTAGCGTTAAGTTCCATGCCTTTTTATCTTTTTCGTAAACGCACGACTTAACGGGATTCTTAATGAAATCAGTCTTTATAAATAAATTACCGTACCGAACACCGCAGAAATCCGAAAATCCCGGTATGGAGACTGCGCGGGAGCTGATGTCTTCAATAATTCCCGCTTCTTTTTCTTCTTTAAGAAATTGATGGACTCGGCTGAAAAAGGCATATTCATGACCTCCCAGAATTCTTGTTGCTTCAGAAGCGTTCAAGGCTTCAAAGCAATATTCTCGAGGTCGGATTCTATCTATAAAGCGGTTTTCTTCTTCAGAGAGAGAAGGATTGTCCGCATAATCGGCGCGAACCTCATACAAAGGCCTGACAGGAGTGCCGTCTTTGGATTTTCTTAAGTATTCCTTTTGAATGCTTTCTGCTGTTTCCAGTTCTTGCAGTCGGTAATAGACCTCTTCGGCAAGCACTATCTCTCTCGGCTTAACCATAACTCCAATGCATTCAGCATTTTTTCCGGTGACGGCACATTTAGCGAATAAACGCTCTGAAGGATTAACGCCGATAAAGCTGTTTTGACGGATAAACTGATTTAGTTCCTCTGCATATGGCAGTTTTTCACCGTCTCTCAGAAGAAGTTCCGCTTCAACGAGTCTAGCGGCAAGCCGTCTGTCAACCATGACCGTCTCCGCTCCTAACGCTTTTAAGTTAAAGTCCATAGGACACCTCCGGGCAAGAGGTTCTGAGGCTCGTGACGGCTTTTACGGCAGAAAAGAGAAGTTTTTTAGAATAGGGAAATGACAGGATGACCTGCGGGACTTCCCGACAGGCATGGAGTCCAGCTGCATTAACGAAGTTCATAACGCTTAAATCAAAAAATCTTGGCGGGACTTCTTGTGCAGACGTTTACGAACTAATTGTCAAACTTTATCTTGTTAATTATTTCACGTTTTTAGCGGACTTGTTGGAAGAATCGGTTTGCTGCTTAATCTCTGAAACGCACAAGGCCGACCCCTTACGGAATCGGCCTCTTTTCTGCTCTTAGAGCTTCGTGCGGATTACAGCCCACAACACCAGAACAAGCACAATCTTGTATTCAAGATTGACATCGCCTGTCCAGACAACCGTGTTATGAGATATAATCTCCCCCGAGGTTAGAAATGTGCACACCATCTCATCCCTCATAAGAATTTTTAGATTCACCAAAGCCCGGGCCCAACCGGGCTTTGTCGTATCTGATCCCTTTCGGGGCCCTCTCAAAAAAACGCACCAATAGACCCAGTGCAGAAATTTTTTGGAAGTTGATAGTGCGGATAAAATACATACAAAGAAGTAAATCTGCAACGAGTGTGCAGATCAGGTTATGAAGTGCTTGAGGGTGCTAAGGAGCCTTGAAGCACGGAGCCTTCGGGAAGGGTTCGGTGACGTTACCTCAACTTAGCTAGGCTGAAAGCCGAAATAAAACACCATCAAGGCCCGCACTGTGCGGGTCTTATTTTTTGCTGGCCTATTCAAAAATTACAGACAACCCGATTTGATAAAATGCAAAAACCAAACTCGGTAGAGCATGGCGGGAATGGAATTGGGAAGTTGCTGGTAACCTTTCCAGTCTGTGAAGAAACCAAGCAAAACGGCTCTCGGATTGCAGTCCGGAGCCGCCTATAAGGTTGAGATCATGCTCGTAAATAAATCTCACGCCTCTAGTATAGCAAAGCGCATTCTGCGATGGCTACTCAAATTAGTCATTGCGTTGCTTTTGTTGCTGGCTTGCTAGGCACTTAGGTAAAGAGCCCCAAAGCGAAAGCTGCGGGGCTCAAGTGTTTCTATGTTTGAGTTTTTATCGGCTTATGGGCTTCAGCTGATAAACCTTGGAAAAGTCCACGTCTCTGGCAACAAAGATGCCGACACGTTCGCCCTGATTCTTTGTGAGCGTCGGAGGAATGTTGCCTGACTGACGCATAGCTTCCTGAATGATTTGATTCATACCGTCTTCACTGTTCTGATAGTAATTAACGCCGCCGTTGTTTTCCGTTTGTTTGGTCATAGCGAAGTCAAAACCGTCTTGAATCAGAGTAAAGAGCAGTGCGTTTCCGAAGCGAGCCCACCAATGGAAGTCAATTTCTCCGGCCATGCCCGAACCTCCAAGAGCATCGGTTGCCGGACTGTCGATATTGACACGCACGCCTTTAGGCGTCTGAATTTGCGTCCACAGAACGAAAATTCGGTTCAATCCGTTTTCAACGGCACCTTTGTATTCTCCGATAGCTTTTGAACCGCGCTCAATCAGGAGCACCCGACCGTTTGCGCTGTAAACGTCACGGGGGATGACGCACGAAGTCATGCCGGGAACCGTCGTATCAAGCTTGGTTTCTAACACGCAGTCTATGAACGTGCCTTTGGGCAACAACAGATTTCTGTCCGGCATCATGGCTGCACTGGTTGGAGGAGTTGAAACGCTTGAGAGCAGTCCGCCTAATTTTCCGCCTGAAGATCGCCCGGAACCGGAGTCGTAGCCTTCATCCCGAAGAGTGGCTGCAAATCCCTTTCCCTCGCTTTCTTCCACTCCCTTTAAAGCTCCTCCCTCGGCCATCATGGGGGCCATGTTTCTCTTTTCAGCGAGTGTCGGTTCAGGTTTTTCTTTGGTGCTGTTGACCATCGGACTGCTTGCAGCTTGCTGCGTCTGTATTGCCGGAGGCTCCTGAATCAGCCCAGCCTCTTTTTCCGGTTTCGGCTCAGCCGGTTCCTTTATCACCACGGCTGTGGGCGGCGCCTCCGGCGGCTGAATCTGCGAGAGAGGAGGAAGCGTGAGCGTGCGTCCGGAAAGTATCGGAGTTGCCTGCTCCTGCTGCTTAGGCTGCGCGTTTCTCGAAGAATGCTTCTGATAGAAACCGAAGGCAATGCAAATCAGCATGAGCACGACTAACGCCGCCATCAAGGCTAAGTTTCTGTTTTTTGCCGGGGATGATTTTTTTCCGGCAACGCTCGGGATTCCGATTTCAGTAGGATTGGGTTGAGAACCGGAAATCTGCGGTGTTGTGTTTTCATTCATTTAGTTCACCTCTTTGACAAGTTCTCGTTTCAGTCCGGGCACCGATACACCCGAGTCGTTCGGAGCTCCTCCCCCGCTGTAGGTTTCGTTATAAATGCCGACGACAGCTTGTCCGGCTCTAAGCCTCAGTTCTCGGTAAACACCGTGAACAACGAGCCAGTCGCCTTTGATGTGAGAGTTAAGCAGTGTTTCTTCTTCGTTCTCAGAGACTCTGTAAACCGCCGGGAAGTCTGTGTGCCGATCAAACTTCAGGTACGTGAACCTTCCATTGTCAAACACTTCCAAAGGAGCGATTTCCTTGGAAAGAGGAGAAGAGCCGAAATTTTCGCTGTAAAACTTATTAACTTCGGATCGGTTCTCGGAATCGGTCTTATCGGTGATCTCTTTATCGGACTGATTCAGCAGCGAGTCAACGGTCTTCTTATTCGCATTTTCCTGAGCTTTGGCGGCCTCTTCCAGCGGATACCGGAAGGTCAGGCTGTAGGTTGCCTTGGCTCTGGAACCCGGATGCACATCAAAGAGGTACGTATGTTTATCCGTCACAATCACAAGATTGGTCGCTCCGTCGAAGTCTTTGGGCTTCAGGAAGAAATTATTGCCTCGGGCCTGAAACTCCCAAGCGGTTGAATACCCGGAACCGAAATCACGAATCTTTTCTCCGGGAGAAAATGTGATGGTTGTAATCAGCCCGTTTGCGGCCCGGATCGGATAAACCTGACCGGGTTTGTAATCGGTGTACATCACTCTGGCGTCATATTGACTTGCCGTCGGACGCTCCAACGCGTTAACTGAGAGCCCGCAGCCGAGGAAAGATGCAGTCAGCAAAAGACAGCAAAGATGTTTTCTCATGGCGCAGCTCCTTCAATAATCGGGTCAACACGGTAGCTCGTGACCGTAAAGCCAAACGGATTAACAAGCCTCTGTGCTTCGTCCATCGAATAATTCGGGTGGTATTCATATCCGATGGTTGCACGCCAAGAGTTTTTGGCTTCTTCATTGTTGCTGTACGTATCAACAAGGCGTTTGGTAAAGCGGACTGTTGCGATTCCGTTTCCGTTAGGGACGACGGACTCAACATTGCAAATGATTTTCTTTTTGTCTTTGAGAAGGTTCTGCAGGGATTTCTTATTGTCGAGCCCATATTGGTGGTCATAGGGATTGAATACTTCAGGAACGCTCATCAGGCGAACTCGGGCATGATCGTTTTCCAGCGTGCGATAGTCATAGCTCTCGTGGCTCTGGGTGTAGAGGTTAAGCCAATACTTGTCCATCATTTCATCGACCGGGATGTTTTGCGGATCACGGATGTCGATCACCCGGGTAGTGCCGTTGCTCTTATCCAGCTCGACGATAAAGGGATAAGCCTCCTTTTTCACTGCGATCACGATACAAATGATGCTCACCAACACCAACAGACACCCCATGATCTTGGCGGCTGTCCAACCGGCTCTTGCCTGTTTTTCCTTCAGCGCCATACGCTCGACGGTCCAATCCAGAGCCTCGCTGTAGGGATAAGACGGTTTGTTCACCGGTTCTTTAGCGGCTGAAGGAGCGGCTTCTGCTTGGGGCGTGGTTTTCTTTTTCTTGAAAAACATATCCTTTTCCTATTCGTTGTCTTGGGTTTCATATCCGAAACTGAAATTCCGTGTAACCCGGTCTTTTCCAAAATTAAGTTTCGCTTCCTCTTTTTTCCGCATTGCTTCCTTTTGTCTTTGCTGTGCAAATTCAGTTACCGGGACGCGAATGCCGGAGGGTGTCGGCGGTTTAGTGGCGCCGCAGCCGGTTAGAACAACGGCTGTAAGAAGCCCAGATAAGATTGAGTAGAGAAGTTTCTTTGACTGCATGATTCACTCTTTTTTATTTCTGTTTTTTGAGTTTCTTTCCTCCTCGTTTGATTGACCGAAAGGGAAACAAATGGACAGTATAGAGTCCTCAGGAATAACACCTACAATCTCTATAACACACTGCAACTAAAGGAGAATAGTTCTCTAACATTTCTTTCTACGGTCAAAAGTCCGGAAGTCTCTGTCGTTCAAAAGACTTCCGGACTTCGCCATTTTACTTTTTCTTATGCTTCGCTGTTCAGCTTCCACCGGGCACTCTCGCTCTGGAGCTCCACCATGCGGCGGTAGAGGCCGCCCTGTTCCATCAGCTCCGCCGGGGCGCCCTGCTGGGCCACATGGCCGTTTTCCAGCACCACGATGTGGTCCGCCCCGGCCACGGTTCGCATCCGGTGGGCGATAACCAACACCGTCTTGCCGGCCAGCAGGCGGGAGAGGGCGCCCTGCACCTTGGTCTCGTTCTCCACATCCAGGCTGGCGGTGGCCTCGTCCAGCAGGACGATGGGGGCGTTCTTCAAAA
>ERZ779658.461-NODE-461-length-44296-cov-2.678737_pt1 | contig 44296 bp, 39 predicted proteins | sample MGYA00511485_ERZ779658 | MGnify/ENA primary metagenome ERZ779658 (study PRJEB29588, sample SAMEA2162182) | human gut metagenome | biome: human gut; feature: human-associated habitat; material: faeces | place: Denmark | collected 2008/2010 ... | reverse complement strand
TGTTACTTATGGGGTGTAGCAAAAACTATATAATGTATTGGGGTTTACGAGTGTTACTATAACATTGTTTGCTACATAAGTGTGAACAAACATCAACTTTTTTTTCATTTTTTTTTGTGTAATTTACCCAATACTTTTCTCCCGTTTGAACTTTTGCACAATTCATTATTCATTTTCCCCGTTTTCCTCGTCATTATGCTCAAACAACGATTTAAACTCATCCTGGCCGATACGCTCTTTTTCAATCAAAAGCTCTGCCAGTTTGTGCAATACATCCATATGATCTTTCAAAATACCTGTTGCTTTTTCGTGACAGGTATCAATGATCTTTTTCACTTCGCGGTCAATTACTTCCGCTGTGCCTTCGCTGAAGTTCTTGGTGTGTCCAATGTCTCTTCCGATAAACACTTCATCATCCGATGTGCTGTAATTGATCATTCCCAGTTCTTCTGAGAAACCGTATTTGGTAACCATGTCTCTGGCTGCTTCGGTAGCCTGGCGGATATCCTGTACTGCGCCGGTGGTAACATCTTCAAAGATCAGTGACTCTGCAATGCGTCCGCCCAGACAGACCGTGATATCCTGCAGCATCTTTCCTTTGGTCAAATGCATTTCATCCCGCTCCGGCAGCGGCATAGTGTAACCTGCTGCCCCCTGTCCGGTCGGAATAATAGACACTGTATACACAGGTCCCACATCCGGAAGCACATGGAACAAGATCGCATGCCCTGCTTCGTGGAATGCTGTGATTCTCTTCTCTTTTTCGGAAATAACGCGGCTCTTCTTCTCCGCACCGATTCCGACTTTGACAAATGCCTTTTTTATGTCTTCCTGTTTTAAGAATACTCTGTTATCCTTTGCAGCCAGAATTGCTGCTTCGTTCAAGAGATTTTCCAGATCAGCTCCGGTAAATCCTGCCGTTGTCTGCGCGATCTGCTGCAGATTGATCTCTTCGCTTAACGGTTTCCCCTTCGCATGTACCTTGAGGATCTCTTCACGGCCCTTAATATCCGGTCTTCCGACCATAACCTTACGGTCGAATCGTCCCGGACGTAAGATTGCAGGGTCAAGAATATCCACACGGTTTGTAGCCGCCATCACAATGATGCCTTCATTGACGCCGAATCCGTCCATCTCTACCAGCAACTGGTTCAGTGTCTGCTCACGCTCATCATGTCCGCCGCCCATTCCGGTTCCACGGCGTCTTGCAACTGCATCGATCTCATCGATGAAAATGATACACGGTGCATTCTTCTTCGCTTCCTCGAACAAGTCTCTGACACGGGAAGCTCCGACACCAACGAACATTTCCACAAAGTCTGAACCGGAGATCGTAAAGAACGGAACTCCTGCTTCTCCGGCAACTGCTTTGGCAAGCAACGTCTTACCAGTTCCCGGAGGGCCTACTAACAGTACACCTTTCGGGATTCTTGCTCCCACCTGGATATATTTCTTCGGAGACTTCAGGAAATCAACGATCTCCTCCAGTTCCTCTTTTTCTTCTTCCAGACCTGCCACCTGGGCAAATGTCACTTTCTTGTCACGGTCTGTGCTCAGTTTTGCACGGCTCTTTCCGAAATTCATTGCTTTCGAATTGGCCCCGCCGCCCTGACGGTTCATCAGACCAAAGATCAGGAACACTCCGACCAGTGTAAGGATAACCGGCAGAAATGTAGTTGCTGCCCAGCTGTCCTGTGGAATATCCGGCATGGTATAATCCACATTCTGCTCTTTCAGGTAATCCTGGATCTCATTTACATCGGAGACATATAGATATCTGATATTATCGGAACTGTCATCTCCCTTCAGCGTAATCTCCACGCGCCCCGTCGGAACGCTCTTGTTCTGATTCACTTCTACAGACTCGATCTTGTCGTTCTGAACCAGCTGTTGGAATTTCTTCCAGGAAATTTCTTTCTCTCGTTGATCGAACTGATTGGTAAACCACAGTGCTGCGAACAAAAATACGACAAACACGAGGAATACAACACCATTCAGCCCTCTCGCTTTCTTATTATTCAATTTTCAGGCTCCTTTCTTATGCCGCGCCTTATTCCACGCCCTCTACCACTCCGATGAATGGAAGATTTCTGTATCTCTGGGCGTAATCCAGGCCATATCCCACAACGAATTCGTCCGGGATATTGAATCCGACATAATCTACTTTTACATCTTTTACTCTTCTTTCCGGTTTATCCAGAAGCGTACAGAGCTTCATGCTCTTTGGATTTCTCTTAGATAAGATGTCCATCAGATAATATAATGTTCTTCCGGAGTCAATAATATCCTCCACGATCAGTACATTTTTTCCTTCCAGTGTCTCATCTAAGTCTTTTGCGATCTTAACAACACCGCTTGACTTCGTTCCGTCACCGTAGCTGCTGACACTCATAAAGTCCATTGATACCGGAACGGTGATTCTCTTCGCCAGTTCGCACATGAAGAATACGCCACCCTTCAATACACAGATCAGATGTACCTGCTTTCCGGCATAATCTTTGCTGATCTGTTCGCCAAGCTCTTTGATTCTCTTTGCAACATCCTCTTCAGGAACTAATACTTTTACTTTCTCTGCCATCTTCTTCTCCTCCGTTAAATTCTATTTCCAGAATTCTTCTGGTTTTATCTGTAACCTGATATGCCTGGTTCTGTCTGTATCCGATGATCCACAGGATGTGGCTGCCGTCTGCTGCCAGCCAGATCTTCTCCCTGTCTTCTCTCGGGACTTTCACATTGACAAAATACTTTTTCAGGCTCTGTGTACTGCCGTTTTTGTCAATCGTAATATAGTCTCCAGGCTGCTTATGTCTTATTTTTACAGTGCTCTTAATTATATCATAGTCAAACCATTTCGTGTAGGTTTTTTTAGGAAATACACTGGTTTGTGGTGTTCGTTCCAGTATGCGCATCTGTACCGGCGGCTTAGAATTTTCTCCGGATTTTTCTTTATCCTTCACTTTATGAAGCCAGATTCCTTCGTAACACCTTTCCCCGGTCATCTCATAAGGCAGCATAATCTTCCGTCCGGTCTGATGTTCCATCAGTTCTTCCACCAGTTTTACGTGGATCTGTTCAATATCTTTTTTGCGTCCTGCCGTTTCGCACAACAGTTCATGGATCAGAAACGTCCGGACAGTCTCATTTACACTTCGGAAACCCTCTTCCAGGATCACTACTCCATCTGCTTTATCTTGTTTGGGTTTTACGCAGTATTTTCTGCATTTTTCCACTTCCTCTTCCATAAATGCCCACACTGTCCGCATTTGCTCCATCGTATCTGCCATATGTGAAACAGCTCTTGGATTAATCTCTCGTTCCAGGTATGGGATCACATGATTTCTAAGACGATTCCTTGTATAATGGTCTTCCAGATTCGTCTCATCGGTACAATAGTCTATATTATTTTCTTTTAAATATTCTTCGATTTCCTGTCTTCTTACCCCCAGAAGCGGCCGGATATACTTTCCGTCAACCGGACTGATCCCGCCGATCCCTTTAAGACCACATCCACGGCTTAAATTCCACAGAAGTGTCTCCGCATTGTCATTCTGATGGTGCGCCAGCGCGATCCTCGTTCCGTTTTTCCTGTGACAGACTTCTTCGAATATATGTCTTCTGACATTCCTTCCTGCCTCTTCGAGCGTCAGCTTCTGTTCTTTCGCATATCTTCCGACATCTTCATGAAAAGCCAGAAGTTCAACATCCAGCTTCTCACAAAGGGCTCTGACGTAATTCTCATCTGCATCCGCACTTTCTCCGCGAAGTCCGTGATGAATATGCACTACCGTCAACCCAAACCGCATTTCCTTTTGAAGTTTTACAAGCATGAAAAGAAGGCATACGGAGTCTGCACCTCCCGATACGCCTGCAATTACATGATCTTTTTCCTGCAGCATATGGTATTTTTTCACATATGCCCTCACCCGTTCATACATTCCGGTCTTCCTTTTTATCTGATTTGTTTTCATATTTTTTCGAAATATATAACTCTTTTATTTGTTTCGATATCATGATAAATATATATAATTTCTTATAGAAAGTCAACTTATCGGAAAGTCAGCTCACTCCCCACAGGCCGATCACAAGGATCGTCATATCATCCAGTGGCATTTCTCCCGAATATTTCAACACCTCACTTAGAATGCTTCTTGCAAACTCTGTCGGATTTACAATATTCGTGTTTTGAATAATATCTATCATCTGTTCTTCCTGTTCTTTTGCCGGAAGTGCATCCAGAACTCCGTCCGTCACCATGACCACATAATCCCCGGATTCCAGATCACACACTTCCCGGTCAATCTCAATATTCTGTATAACCCCGATCGGAAGTGTTGTTGATACAATTTTTTCAACTTTATCCTTCTTTTTGATAAATGTTGCGGCCGCGCCCGCCTTTACAAATTCACAGCTTCCACGATACAGATCAAACAGACATACATCCAGTGTGCAGAATTTCACTTCTTCCCTTCCGATCACCAGCGCCGTATTCATCATCTGCACCGCCGTCTCTACCGGGAATCCTGCCTCTAACAGTTCTTCTAACATTTCTACCACCATCGTACTGTCCCGGAATGCTTCTTCTCCCGATCCCATTCCATCAGAAAGCGCGATTCCTTTGCGGCCTCCCGGCAGATCTTTCATAAGAAAAGTATCCCCCGATATCTGCTCCAGTCCTTTTCCGATCCGGGCAATCCCCTGAAGCGTCTGGAATTTCGCACCTTCCACACAAGCAATGGTTCCATATTCCCCTCCTATCACAAGTCGTTCTCCCTGTCTTGGGATCATGGTTCTTCCTATACATTTTCCCACCAGAAATGCGATATCTTTTGCAAGGATTACCCGTCCCTTAACCGCTTTTACCGTCAGATGTACCTCATATTTTCCCTGCTGGGTCATATAAAATACAATCGATAACATCTTTACATTCTCTTTTTTTAAGGCTGTTTTTATACGTTTTTCCAGATATTCATCCTGAAAGATCCCCGCATCCAGTTCTCTGGTTGTATACTGTATCATCTTTGCAAAGCTTGTAAGCTGTGTGGCATATCCTTCTCTTGTCTGCAGCATCCTGTGATTCCACATCAATATCTGTTTGGCATTTTCAAACACTTCCAGACTTTCCCTTAGGAAACGCGGCGCAAGCATGCATTGCCTTTTCAGTCTTTTTTTCAATTCCATATTCAGTTCTGCACCATACTCTTCTGCTGCACACATGATTTCATACATCATCTGATATGTTTTCTCCCGCCTCTCGCCGAGACACACTTCTTTTCGCTCACAACCGGCACAGACATTCCCCGTTACTTTGTCAAACATTTCATCAATTTCTTCTTTGGACAATGTTCCTTTATAATGTTCCATATTTAAAAATGTTTTTGATAGATGCTGCAGAGACTCCGCAAATTTGTCCATCTGCACCACATATGGATTCACAAATATTTCCTGTTCTTTTATCCGTGCCACTTTATTGCTCCCCTTTCGACCTTTTCTTTTTATTTCCCCGATAAACAGAAAAAAGCTTCAGGAATCTCTTCCTGAAGCTTATCATTTGTTCCGAGTACTCTTATTTTGCTTTGAAAATTATCTCATTATTATGTACCAGACCCAGCTTTTCTTTCGCCACGTCTTCTACGTATTTGTCTGTTCCGACATATTTATCTAATTCTTTGATCTCTTTTGACCGGTCTTTTTCTGCCTGGATCTGCTCTTTCAGTTCTGTCTCCTGCGCCTGATATTCTCTGTTCTTCGCCTTTAACGTCATACTGTTCGCAGACACCATAACTGTCAGCAAAAGAACAACAGCACTAATCGCCAGCACACTTCTCTTATGATCCTGAGAACGCCTGCGCTGCCGTCTTCTGCGGTTTCTCTGTTTTACATCTTTCATCTTATTTTACTCACCCTTGTTTGACATCTCTGTCATTCCACTCACCTGTTAATTGCCTTTATTCTATCTTTTTTTCCGGCCTTTTTCAAGTGTTTCATCCAAAAACCCGCTTCCCGGACATACAATTTTTCGATACCACTTCCTGACAGCCACTAGGAAAACCGACATAGCTGATGCTCCAAGCCCAATACCTAGTACAAAATACCACCTTACACTACCACTACTTGTGTAGTAAATCTGCACAAACAAAAAAATTGCGGTTCCGACCCAGTATGCCAGATCTTCCAGCTCAATGATCCAGTGCGTATGATGTATCACATTTCGCAGACAGCTTATGCAGCGGTATACAAGACGTACAATTGCTCCGGACAATATTGCAGAAAGAAATATAAATAATTCTTTTGTTATTCCCATCTCATATTTCCATCCCGTTTCATAAATTTCACCGGATTTCTCTCCGCTTTTTCAGCGAAACAATTTTCCAAACAGACTTTCCGCCTGTTTTCCGGGAGACTGTATATCCGAATAAGAGATACTTTCAATGTTGCCGGACAGATCAATCTCTCCCTTTTCCAGATTCACCCGGTTTACATGCAGATCCGTGCCCTTTACCATGAGCATTCCCTGCTCCGTCTCCAACAATATCTCATTCAGATTAAAAGACAGGACATCCAACACTCCGGTCACCAGTCCGGTTTTCCGGTTATTTAATACCAGTTTATGGCTTTTTTGTACTGCTGTGGTCTCCAAACCTATCACAACCTTTCTTACTAATCATATGAACGGAAATCACAAATTATGACTTTTCATATGATCACTTAAGAAAGGTTGTGCTGATCTGCTGATTTTTCGCAGGCTCTTTATTTATTTTATAAATATTTGAACAGGTCTCCTGCCTCTTCTTTTTTTGTCGTATCCTTGATATCAAGTACTTCTACTTTTACGGTTCTTGTTCCAAACTGGATTTCTATGATATCTCCCGGTTTTACCTTTACCGATGCCTTGGCCGGCTTGTCATTCACCAGTACACGACCGGCATCGCAGGCTTCGTTAGCTACGGTCCGGCGTTTGATCAGTCTGGAAACTTTTAAAAATTTATCTAATCTCATATCTTTATTCTCCTACATACTTTGGTATCTACAGTGCCTGTAGGTTGCAGCTTCTTTCGAACGCATAACGATTGAAAAAACCGGAGGGCATCAAGATACTCTCCGGCATAAAATACATTTATAAATATTACAATTCAGACTACTCGTTGATAGCATCCTTTAATGCTTTACCAGCTTTGAATTTTGGTGCTTTACATGCAGCAATCTTCATAGTCTCGCCTGTCTGAGGATTTCTTCCTTCTCTTTCAGCTCTCATGCTTACTTCGAAAGTACCAAATCCAACAACCTGTACTTTATGTTCTTTCTTTAATTCTTCTGTAACAACATCGATAAAAGCTTTTAAAGCTTTTTCAGAGTCTTTCTTTGATAATTCTGCCTGGTCAGCAATTGCTGCGATCAGTTCTGTCTTATTCATGGATTGTTCCTCCTCTTATTTACATTTAGAATTCACGATTTCAATTCTTTTTATACAAAGTCAACGTCCATACCCGTCATATGGCATGCCTTTATGTACTGTTATACCTGTTTTCACTGTGAATGTCAAGGTAAATCCCCCGTTTCCCCTGTATTTTCAAGCTTTTTCGCTATTTTACCATACCTTTAAAGTTCAAATCCAAATACTTCTTTTAAAAACATTTTTTTCTCTTCTGTCTGCCTTATCGCAGTCTGAAGCTTTTCTATGTTTTTTACCGATATCCATGCTTTATTTGTACAATAATACGAATTGGCCGTTTTCCAGAATTTTTCCGGATAGATCAGACGGATCTTCAGATATTCCATTTCGCCCTCCGTAAGCGGATGTATTGCCGAATAGGCATTCAGCATGCCATCACCCAGGCGGATCTTCCATCCACTTTTTTCCAGAACCTTCCTGAGGAAATAATACAGATCTTCCACCTGAATGTCCCTGCGGAATTTTTCAAAATTGGTTGTGGCGATTCCTTCTTTTGTCATAATGATATTATGATAATTATACTCTCCATGTATCATACCGGACTTCTTCATCTCTTCGGCATACAGTTTCTCATAATCCGACCGATCCAGTTCTTCCACTGCTGCCTCTGCCCATTGATACATCTGATCAAACTGCTTCAAAAAGGCAAATTCAAACTCACCCTTGGGAACAACTTTTCTTGTAAACTGCCGGACCTTTTTCAATTCACGATTATGCCGTCTGTATTTTTCATCTGTTTTGGTTCCTTCCGGTATCCCATGTTCCAGTTCATAACGCATAATGATATGTAGTTTTGCCAGATTTCCCGCCGCTTCAAATATTTCCCTTGTCTTCTTAATGTCGCATTCACGTCCGGCAAAACATTTCTTTAATATGTACTGGTCTCCGTTATCCAATGCAGATATATATTCGCCGTTACGGTTCGTGACCACATAATCGATCCTATGATACCCCTGCTCATAAAGCCGTGTATAAAGTTCACATAACGCAGGGATTCTCTTCTCAGATGTTGTAATCTCCTTTAAAAGGAATAATCCCTTATTTGTTTCGCATAAAACAGCACCCCTGACTTTGCGGGTGCTGCTTACTTCTATATCATATTGTTCCAGTATTTTTTGTTCAAATTCCTGCATTTATATTCCCCGCGCTTTACACTTGATATTCTTTTTAAATGTATGTGGGAAATATAAAAAATATTCACTGCTGTTATACTTCTTTATCCGTGGAAATATAATTCAACAGTGTCTCTCTCGTATTCATTTCCGGATTCTCGATCACAAAGTTCAATAATTCGTTTAACTTTTCCCCAATCTCTTTTCCCGGCTTCATTCCTACCCGGATCAGATCTCTGCCGGTCACAGCTAATTCTTTTAACGATACACACTGCCCTTTTTCTATAATCTCTGCATATGTCTGTTCTACTTCATCGAGGTTTTTTAATTTTTCTGCTCTCTGGTACTCACTTTGTGCCAGAACATCTGCTCTCCTTACTTCCATATAGTATGGGAAAATGTCTTCGCCGATCTTATTCATTGCTCTTCTGACATTCTTCGGCACGGCCGGCATGCGGTAATCATGATTCAGCACAAGTCTTGTAACCTTATGCAACGTATCATTATCGAATTTTAATCTCCGAAGCACTTCTTTGGCAATCCGCTCGCTTCCTAATGCATGCATTTTAAAATGCGCCACACCGTCTTCATCCATCGTCTTGTATTCCGGTTTGCCTGTATCATGCAATAACATTGTTAATCTTAAGATCTTATCATTGCGGACATTCATCATCGCATGAATGGTATGTTCCCCGACTGTGTACATATGATGCAGTGTTTCCTGCTTTGTCTCCATCATACGGTCAAATTCCGGCAAAAATACCTTCGTAATCCCAAGTTCATAAGCAGTTCTTATAAGCTCCGGCCGGTCAGATGTCAGCATCTTCACCAGTTCTACCTGTATCCTCTCCGCACTGATATTTTCCAGTGTCGGCGCAAGAAGCTTCATTCCTTCTTTCGTCTCCTCATCAATCTCAAATCCAAGCTGTGCCGCAAATCTGACGCCTCTTAAAATCCGGAGTGCATCTTCCGAGAACCGTTCCTTGGCATTTCCCACGCAACGGATCATATGCTTTTCCAGATCCTGCATTCCTCCAAAGATATCTACAATCCCATCCTTGTCATTGTATGCCATAGCATTGATCGTAAAGTCTCGTCTGAGCAGGTCTTCTTTCAGATTTCTTGTAAATGTGACTTCTTTCGGATGTCTGCTGTCTTCGTATTTTCCATCGATTCTGTACGTCGTAACTTCGTATCCCTCATGATTCAAAAGTACGGTTATCGTTCCATGCTCAATTCCCGTATCAAATGTTTTGTCAAATAATGCCTTTGTCTCTTCCGGCATTGCTGATGTTGTAATATCCCAGTCGCCCGGTTCTCTGCCAAGGATGGAATCTCTGACACATCCCCCGACTGCGTATGCTTCAAATCCATGCAACTGTAAGGTATGAATGATAAACTGTACATCATCCGGTAATTTTATATTAAAGTTATTCACAAATATTTCCTCCGTTTATCCACGTTATCAACATTCTATATCATACCATATTTTTGCCGGTGACTGTTGATAAAAAATGGACGGTAGATTCCTAAAATCCACCGTCCAGTACTTATAATCTCTTTATTCTTAGTATGATTTTCCCCAGTAAGCCATGTGTTTCGCAGGTTTTCCGCAATAGATACATTTATCGGAAATAAACTCTTCATCTTCGATCAGACATCTTGTTGCAGCTCCGCCTGTCTGATATTTTACTTCGCCCTCACATTCCGGATCTCCACACCAGCATGCTTTTACAAATCCACGGTTGGCTTTGAACTTCTCAACCATTTCATCCATTGTAGTAGCTGTATCAATGTGGCTGTTCAGGAATTCTTCTGCTCTGTTGTACATATCCTGCTGCTCCTGCTCTAAGATCTCGCGCAGTTTTACTGCGATCTCATCGAGAGATACAACGATCTTTTCACGGTTATCACGACGTACAACAACAACCTGGTTCTTCTCGATATCCTTTGGTCCGATCTCGATACGTGTTGGAATACCAAGGATCTCCTGCTCAGAGAATTTCCATCCTGTACTCTTATCAGAGTCATCGATCTTCACTCTGTATCCTGCTTTTTTCAGTTCGTCAAGCAGTGCATAAGATCTGTCAAGTACACCTTCTTTGTGCTGGGCGATTGGAATGATTCTACATTCAACCGGTGCTACGTGTGGTGGCAGTACCAGTCCGTCATCGTCACCGTGAACCATGATCAGGGCTCCGATACTTCTTGTTGACCATCCCCATGATGTCTCATACGCACTGTGCAGTTCGTTGTTCTTATCTACATATTTGATTCCGAATGCATCCGGGAATCCGTTTCCGAAGAAATGGCTTGTCGCAGACTGAAGTGCTTTTCCGTCATGCATCAGTGCTTCGATCGTGTATGTGTCTTCTGCTCCGGCGAATTTCTCGTGTTCTGCCTTTCTTCCTGCTACGAATGGGATAGCCATTGTCTCTTTATAGCAATCCTTATAAACTTCCCACATCTGGATTGTTCTTTCTTCTGCTTCTTCATATGTTGCATGAAGTGTGTGACCTTCCTGCCATAAGAATTCTCTTGAACGAAGGAATGGTCTTGTTGTCTTCTCCCAACGGAGAACGGAGTTCCACTGGTTCCATACCTTTGGAAGATCTCTGTATGATTTTACTGTTTTAGCCCAGAGGTCACAGAACAGTGTCTCTGATGTAGGGCGTACACATAATCTTTCCTGCAGTCTTTCCATTCCACCGTGTGTTACCCATGCAACTTCCGGTGCGAATCCTTCTACGTGATCAGCTTCTTTTTCCAGAAGTGACTCCGGAATCAGTACTGGCAGGTATACATTCTCAACTCCTGTTTCTTTGAAACGTCTGTCCAGATCTGCCTGGATCAGTTCCCAGATCGCATAACCGTTCGGTAAGTAGTTCATGCATCCTTTTACGCTTGAATAATCACAAAGATTTGCTTCACGTACAACGTCTGTGTACCACTGTGCGAAATCTTCGTCACGGGATGTAATGTTTTTGACTAATTTTTCCTTTGCCATGTTTCTCTTCTCCTTTTCAATTTTGGTGAAATCCTTATTCCACGTTATTTTTTTGCCGGGAGTTCCACAACCTGACAATTGCTTCTGTATGCGAATGTCTCTTTTAAATGCATCGCACAAAAAACGCCGGGCCTTTCGACTCCCCGAAAAAGGGACCGAAAAGCTCGGCGGTACCACCCTAGTTAACTGCGACCCTTTCGCAGCTCTCTTCATTGGCCGTTAACGCCGGCTGACACGCTGCACTTTCATGCAGTGGCTCCAGGACCGGTTCCATGTGATGAACAGCAGATATCTCACACCATATGATATCCTCTCTGCGGCTGGATTCTCATGTACTAATTCCCTTCATCGCCATATAATTTTTTTTTGAATTGTCAATTATTTTAATCCATGAAATATGTTTTGTCAAGATATTATCTCTATCTCTGCTTCCGCCAATGTCTGCTTGCAGTTTTTTCCCCTCCATGATTTAATAAGTATATCATTTGTCTTAACAAAGGAGAAGTATATGGCTACTTTAAATATATTATATGAAGACCCACACATCCTCGTCTGTGTCAAACCACATGGCATAGCAACCCAGAGCAAAAGCATCCGTTACCCAGACATGGTCAGCCTGATCAAGAATCATCTGGCGAAAGCTTCCGGCACTTCCGGAAAATCCGGTGCACCAAAATCCATTGGTTCCAGAACCCCAGGCTCTGCTGAGCCTTACCTTGCCGTCATCCACAGACTCGACCAGCCCGTTGCCGGAATCCTTGTCTTTGCCAAGACTCCGGCTGCTGCAAAAGATCTGAATAAGCAGTTACAGAATCAGGGATTCGGGAAATATTACCGCGCGCTTGTCACCAATGCGCCTTCCGAGGAAGAAGGAACACTCGAGGATTATATGGTCAAAGATGCCCGGACGAACACTTCCCGAATCTGTTCTGCAAAGGAAAACGGAGCGAAGATTGCACGGCTGCATTATGATACGGTTCCTGACCATGGCCGGTTGTTTTCAACTGTTTCCGGCAGCTCTTCCTCTGTTGATGTCTCTCTGTCTTCGCAAAGTCAGGAATGTCACGAGACCGAACTTGAGATTCATCTGGACACCGGACGTCATCACCAGATCCGTGTGCAGCTTGCCTCCATTGGATGCCCGATCGTCGGAGATACAAAATATAACCCGGAGCTTACCGGCAATAAAGGATGGCAGACAATCCGATTGTGTGCTTATAAGCTCGATTTCAAACATCCGGTCACACACAAGGCGATGCATTTTCAATTAGAGGCCGATCCGGCATAATTCAGTTATCCTGAAAAGAGGAGCGGGAAATTCCCACTCCTCTTTTTCGCCGATACATATGCCCTCTATGCTTCTGCTACATCCTCAGTCAGAGCTTCTTCATATTTCTCAAGGATAATATTCTGAATGCGCTCTCTTGTTCCTGAGTTGATTGGATGCGCAATATCTCTATACTCTCCATCCAATGCTTTCTTGCTTGGCATTGCGATAAAGAGTCCTTTTTCTCCTTCAATCACCTTAATATCGTGTACCACAAATTCCTCATCCATGGTAATGGAAACGACAGCTTTCAGCTTGCCCTCCTTTGCTACTTTACGTACTCGTACATCTGTAATCTGCATGTTGTTCTAGCCCCTTTCTTCTAGCCTTTGCACTGCTTTTTCTTAAAGTGCATACCTCTCATTTTTTTCTACGACTACCTTCACACCATTTTCACCAACATAGCGTGTGTTTGCCCGGATCGTATCCCTGCTTTCTACAATACAGTTCTCAATATATGCATTGTCTCCGAGATAGACATCATTAAGAATAATGGAATTCTTAATGACACAGTTGTTCCCCACGAATGTCTTCTTGAAAAGAATCGAATTCTCAACTGTACCATTAATGATACTTCCACTCGCCACAAGGCTGTTCTTAACCATAGATCCCGGGTTGTATTTTGCCGGCGGCAAGTCGCTGACTTTGGAATAAATACCCGGCTGTGTCCGGAAGAAATACTCACGTACTTCCGGTTTCAGGAAATCCATATTCGTCTGATAATATGCATCCACTGTTGAAATGTTGCTCCAGTAATCTTTTATTTTATAACCGTAGATTTTCTTCAGATTCTTATATCTGATAAGAATATCGGTCACAAAATCATGTCTGTCATCTTCTGCGCAATGTTCGATCAGATCGATCAGCTGGCGTCTTCTGATTACATAGATACCTGTCGATACAATCTGCGACTGTGCCACCATCGGCTTTTCCTCGAACTCTTCAATACGCATCGAATCATTCATCTTGATCGTTCCGAAACGGCTTGCATCTTCGTTCGGACCAAGTTCTTTGCATACCACTGTAATATCCGCTTTCTTTGCAATGTGATATTCCAGTACTTTGTTATAATCCATCTTATATACAGCATCACCGGATGTAATGATTACATAAGGTTCGTGACATCTCTTTAAGAAATCCAGATTCTGATAAATTGCGTCTGCTGTTCCGCGGTACCAGTATCCGTTCTCCGCGGTGATCGTCGGGGTAAATACATATAATCCCCCCTGCTTTCTTCCGAAATCCCACCATTTTGAAGAATTCAGATGTTCATTCAACGAACGGGCATTGTACTGTGTCAGAACTGCCACCTTCTGAATATGAGAGTTTGACATATTACTGAGTGCAAAGTCAATCGCTCTGTAACTTCCGGCGATCGGCATTGCTGCCACTGCTCTTTTATGTGTCAGTTCACGCATCTTATTGCTGTTACCACCTGCTAAAATAATTCCTACTGCTCTCATGCTCGTTCACCTGCCTTTATCAATGTTTCTCCACTTTCCAGTACTCCATTCGGGTAATCTTCTTTGGATGTTACTCCACTGATAGCAGTGTTCTTTCCAATCTGCACTCCATCCGGTATTACAGATTTTTCACCCACGGCAACCAGGCCAAATGAATAAATTGCCGGTTTTAATTTGTTCGGTATATCACTTCCGATGCCAAATGTAGTATTATCCCCAACCAGGCAATTTTCTGCAATGATTGCCTTGTCCATGACACAATTCTTACCAACCCTGGTATCTTTCATGATAATAGAATCCCTGATCACGGATCCTTCTCCTATAACAACTCCGGATCCGATAATACTGTTATGTACTTCACCATATACTTCCGCACCGTTACAGATAATACTTCTCTCAATCACTGACTGTGCCGAAATATACTGTGGCGGCAGAATCTCACTGTTGGTATATATCTTCCAGAATTCTTCATATAAATTGAACTCCGGTATGATATCGATCAGTTCCATATTGGCCTCCCAGTAAGATCCCAGTGTTCCGACATCTTTCCAGTAACCGTTATATTCATATGCGAACAATCTCTCGCCTTTATTGTGACAATATGGAATGATATGCTTTCCGAAGTCACAACCAGGCTCGTCCTTCAATGTCTCCAACGCTTCCTTCAGGACTTTCCATGAGAATATATAAATTCCCATAGATGCCAGATTACTCTTTGGTTCCGCAGGTTTTTCCTGGAATTCCTGAATTCTTCCATCTTCATCTGCGATAACAATACCGAAACGGCTTGCCTCTTCCATCGGCACCGGCATTGCCGCAATCGTCACGTCTGCGTTATTCGCCTTATGATAATCCAGCATTACTTCATAGTCCATTTTATAAATGTGATCCCCTGATAAGATCAGTACATAATCCGGATCAAACTGCTCCATATAATCCAGATTCTGATAAATTGCGTTCGCAGTTCCGGAATACCATTCACTGCTTCCGCTTCTCTCATATGGTGGAAGAACCGTTACTCCTCCGTAATTCCTGTCAAGATCCCAGGGAATACCGATTCCTATATGCGCATTCAATCTCAATGGCTGATACTGGGTCAATACACCCACCGTATCAATTCCTGAATTAATGCAGTTGCTGAGTGGAAAGTCAATAATGCGATATTTACCTCCAAATGCAACGGCAGGTTTTGCAACTTTTGCTGTGAGGACTCCAAGTCTGCTGCCCTGTCCTCCTGCCAGCAGCATTGCTATCATTTCCTTCTTTCTCATGTCATCACCCCTTCTCAGTAGTCTTGCTTTTTCTATTATACCATACTTCTTCTTACGTAGCTAACAATTTTTACAGTTTTTTTTCGATTTTCGCAAACTTTTTGTTAAATTATTACAAAAACTTACGGCTTGGATTTTTTTTGATATATGTTTATAATAATATGAAGAACATGTAGTTTTTATGATGATCTTTTTACCTATATTATTAAAAAGGATGGTATATTATGTATAAAATTAATTTTGAAAAACCTGTACACGTACACTTTATCGGAATCGGCGGTATCAGCATGAGTGGTCTTGCCGAGATACTTTTAAAAGAAGGTTTCACTATTTCCGGATCTGATAATAAAGAATCTGCCCTCACAGATCATCTGGAAAAGCTGGGGGCCAAAGTATTCTACGGACAGAAAGCTTCTAATATTATTTCCGGCATCGATGTTGTTGTATATACTGCCGCAATTCATCCTGATAACGAAGAATTCGCAGAAGCTGTAAAACAGAATCTTCCTATGCTGACCCGTGCAGAACTGCTCGGACAGTTAATGACCAACTATGATGTACCGATCGCAATTTCCGGTACCCACGGCAAGACAACGACAACTTCTATGCTGTCACACATTTTACTTGCCGGAGAACTGGATCCTACCATCTCTGTCGGCGGCATCTTAAAGGCTATCGGCGGTAACATCCGTGTAGGTAATTCTGAATATTTTGTCACAGAAGCCTGTGAATATACGAACAGTTTCCTGCATTTCTTCCCGAAGATCGGCGTAATCCTGAATATTGACGAAGATCATCTGGATTTCTTCAAAGACCTGGCTGATATCCGTAATTCTTTCCACCGCTTTGCGAAATTACTTCCAAAGGATGGAACACTTGTTATCAACGACAACATTCCTGATCTTGAAGAGATCACTGCTGACCTTGACTGCCGCGTGATCCGTTACGGTAATGACAGCTCTCTTGACTACAGTGCAACCAATATCCTTCATGATAAGAAGGGAGAGGCCTCTTTCGATCTGGTAAAATCCGGTGAATTTATCGACCGTATCTCATTATCGGTGAATGGAGATCATAATGTATCCAATGCATTATCAGCCATTGCCGTTGCAGACCTTCTCGGAGTTCCATTTACCAAGATCAAAGAAGGACTGAAATCGTTCCACGGCACAGACCGTCGTTTCGAATATAAAGGTGAAGTTAATGGAGTTACCGTCATTGATGATTATGCTCATCACCCAACAGAGATCAATGCAACTTTAACAGCGGCCAAGGAATACCCGCACAAAGAAATATGGTGCATCTTCCAGCCACATACTTATACACGTACCAAAGCATTATTCCCTGAATTTGTAGATGCCCTGACACATGCCGATCATGTGATCCTCGCAGACATCTACGCTGCCCGTGAGACAGATACTCTGGGCATGTCTTCTGAGATGATCGCAGAAGAATTAAAGAAAAAAGGATGCGATGCTTACTATTTCCCAAGCTTTGAAGAGATTGAAAACTTCTGTCTGGACAAGTGCCAGAAGGGAGATGTGTTGATAACTATGGGAGCCGGAAACGTTGTAAACATTGGGGAAAACCTGCTTAAACGCTAGTTATCCACATTATCCACACAATTTTATCCACAAAAAAGTCGGATTTTGACTCAAAAATTTCTTTTTTCCCCGTCTTCCCGGTGCTATAATGTGTCTACGATGAAACGAAAGATACAAAAAGTTCTGGGGAGGACGGGGAATTATTATGAAGGAATTAAAACTTACGAAGTATGTACAGACGAACGCGACTGTACTGGACAATGAATTTATCGACCAGTATATGGTCAGAGCCAATGGAGAATATGTCAAAGTATATCTCCTGCTTCTCCGTCATATGAATCAGTCCTCCGGATGTCTTTCTGTTTCCGAGCTGGCTGATCTGCTCGAGTGCACAGAGAAGGATGTACTCCGCGCATTAAGATACTGGAAGAGTGAAGGACTCCTTGATTATCTGGATGACACTCCGGATGATCCGACTCCGCAAAGTACGGTCCGTTCATCCGTACCAACTTCCGAATTACACGATGTACAGTCCGGCTATATGACTGCGTCCGTTCCATCTATGACAAATCAGATGGATTACCCTGTTGATTCTGTCGAAGCCCCTGTTTCTGCGGTTCCGGCATCTACAACAAATATACAGCAGTACCGTAGCCGTAAGGAACGTGCAGAATTCAAAGAATTACTCTTTGTTGCCGAACAGTATCTCGGCAAGACACTTTCCGCTACTGATATTGACCAGATTACTTATTTTTATGACACACTGAATATGTCAGCTGAACTTATTGAGTATCTGATCGAATATTGTGTCGAAAATGGTCACAAGAGTATGCATTATATTAATAAGGTGGCCTTATCATGGCATGAAGAAAACATAACAACTGTGAATCTTGCCAAGACAAGTTCATTTCTTTATAATAAGAACTGTTATTGCGTCCTGAATGCATATGGGATTAAGGGCCGCGGTCCTGCCGCTTCTGAGATTGCCTATATCCGCAAATGGTCAGAAGAATATGGTTTTGCTCTGGAAGTAATCCTTGAAGCATGTGACCGTACGATGAATGCCATTCATCAGCCAAGCTTTGACTATACCGATTCCATTCTGAAGCGCTGGAAGGACAAGAATGTCCGTCAGTTAAAAGATATCGATGCGGTAGATGCTGATTATCGCAAAGAGAAGGAACGTGCGAAAGAGCTCGCAAAGGAACGCAAAAGACAGCAACAGGCACAGAAGCCTGCAATTAACCAGAACAATAAGTTCAACAATTTCGACGGACGTTCTTATGACATGAATGATCTGGAACGTCGTCTGGTTCAGCAATAAAGTATACATATCAGATTCTATTATGCGAATGCAGAGGAGTTTTCCATAACATGGCACTTTCCAATTCTCAGTACGATCATTTAATGCGTACTTATGAACAAAAACAACTGGATAATGAGTTTCAACTCAGAAAACGCTATGAGAAGGCATACGCCCTCATTCCCGAATTAGAGGAAGTGGATCATTCCATCTCCTCTTTAAGTGTTAAAAAGGCAAGACTGCTTCTGGACGGAGATCAGACTGCTCTTTCTTCTTTAAAATCAGAGCTCAAAGAACTCTCCGCCAGAAAGCCGGCTTTATTAAAAGCACATGGTCTTCCTGCCAATTACCTTGAATTACACTATCAGTGTCCGGATTGTAAAGATACCGGTTATATTGGCACACATAAATGTCACTGTTTCAAAAAAGCGATTGTGGATTATTTATATACGCAATCTAATCTCAAAGATATCCTTGACAAAGAGAACTTTTCAACCTGTTCTCTGTCCTATTATTCCAGGAATCATATCGATCCGCTTACCGGACGTTCTTCTCTGGAATCAATGGAAACTGCATTAAATGTCTGTCACAACTTCGTAGATACATTTTCTAAAGAATTTCATAACATACTACTGTATGGAGATACCGGTGTCGGAAAGACTTTTCTTTCTCACTGCATCGCAAAAGAATTAATGGATTCCGCTTATTCCGTTATTTACTTTACAGCAGCCGGACTTTTTGATATCCTTGCAGAGAATACATTTGGTAAAAGACAGGACAAGGATTCTGATGTATTTGAACACATCTATGACTGTGACTTGCTGATCATTGATGATCTGGGTACAGAACTGCCGAATTCATTTACTGTATCCCAGTTGTTCATTTGTCTGAATGAACGCATATTAAGGCAGAAATCAACCATAATATCTACCAACCTTGCATTGGAGGATATAAAATCAATCTACTCGGAACGGACATTCTCACGAATCAGCAGTAATTATACAATTCTGCGTATTACCGGTGACGATATCCGTATCCAAAAAAAATTATTAAACCTGGGAGGTACTAATGATGTTACGCCGTAACGATCGTAATCTTGAGAATATACCGGTAGGAGCACTTGGACTGATCGCTCTTGACGGTTGTACAGAGATGGGAGCAAAAGTAAATGATTATCTCGTAAAATGGAGAAAGGAAGATGGACATATTCATAAGAACGATGTCGCTTTCATAGGCTATGAGAAAGACACTTACTTAATCGATGCAAAAGTTCCACGTTTTGGTTCAGGTGAAGCAAAAGGTATTATTAATGAATCCGTTCGTGGTAAAGATCTTTATCTTATGGTCGATGTATGTAACTACAACCTGACATATTCCCTGACAGGAAATATTAACCATATGTCCCCTGACGATCATTATCAGAACTTGAAACGTATTATTGCAGCAGTAGGTGGAAAAGGACGTCGTATTAACGTCATTATGCCATTCTTATATGAAAGCCGTCAGCACAAGAGAAGCAGTCGTGAATCTCTGGACTGCGCACTCGCTCTTCAGGAGCTTGTCCGTATGGGTGTTGACAATATCATCACATTTGATGCTCACGATCCTCGTGTACAGAATGCGATTCCATTAAACGGATTCGAAACAATCCGTCCGACATACCAGTTCGTCAAAGGTCTTCTCCGTACCTTCAAAGACCTTCAGATCGACAGCGATCACATGATGGCAATCAGCCCGGATGAAGGTGCTACAGGACGTGCAATTTATCTTGCCAACGTACTGAACCTTGATATGGGTATGTTCTACAAACGCCGTGACTTCTCACGTGTGGTAGACGGCCGTAACCCGATCGTTGCTCATGAGTTCCTTGGATCTTCCGTAGAAGGAAAAGATGTGATCATCCTTGATGACATGATTTCTTCCGGTGACAGTATGTTAGACGTTGCCCGCCAGTTAAAACAGCGCAAAGCAAAACGTATCTTCTGCGCTGCTACATTCGGTCTGTTCACAAACGGTCTGGAGAAATTCGACCAGGCATATGAAGAAGGTATCTTAGACGCTGTTCTGACTACCAACCTGATCTACCAGACACCTGAACTTCTGGAACGTCCATATTATATTAACTGTGATATGAGCAAATATATTGCCCTCGTGATCGACACTCTTAACCACGATGGTTCTATCAGCAGTATCCTGAATCCTATCGAAAGAATTCAGAATGTTGTCAATAAGTATAAAAATGGTGAAGAGATTTAATAGTATCTACAGGACCTGCCATAGGCAGCTCCTTACGAATGCACGTGATTAAAAAATGCTGCCGGGAATTTCCCGACAGCATTTTTTTAAAGTTCTATCTTGTGATAAACAAGTCCGGCTTCTTTCATCACCTGTTCTTCTCTCGTCTGACAGGTAAATATGATCACTTGTTTCTTATGTTCTTTCAACCATCTGAGTGTCTGAAGCATTCTCTCCTCATCATAATATACAAATGCATCATCCAGTATCACCGGCATCTCTTCCTCACATAAAAGCTCTCCCACTGCCATACGGAGTGCCAGATAGACCTGTTCTACCGTTCCACGACTTACCTGTTCAATCTCTACTCTCTTTTCATCTGTCATAAGCGATACATGAAGTTTTTCATCTGTCACAAGCTTTTTATATTTTCCACCTGTGATCTCACAGATGAATGATGACGCTTTCTCATTTAGATCTCTTTTTAGATATCCCCGCATCTCCTCTGACAACTGTTCCAGATGATCTGCCGCCATCTGGACCGCCTGGCGTTTCATCTCATATTCCCTGGAACGCTCATTAACTTCATCCAGTTCCGCGAGCTGTTCTCCCAGGTTGTCATACTGAATTCTCTTCTCTTTTAATTCCGCTGTAATATGCGATTTCTCCCAGCGTAACTTCTCTATCGGAACTTTCTCCTCTTCCTGCGTGATCTCTTCAAGGATAATCTCTGGCTCTGTTTTTACCTGTTTTTTTCCAACTTTCATCCGGTTCCATATATATAAGCCGAACGCAAGGAATAACACAATAGCGATCAGATAATTCCACGGTTTCGAGAACAAGATGACTGCGATCACAATAACCAGTGCAAACACCAGAAGCTCCATTGGATGAATCCTCCATTTTTCCGGACGAATCTCATCCATGACACCTTTTCCATGTTCTTCTTCCCTCTGGCGCTCTTTTTTCTTTTCTTCTTCCTTTTCCAGCCGATACGCAAGTTCTTCTTCTACACGTTCCAGTTCTTCTTCCAGATGATGTACATCACGCCAGACAAAAGATACTTCCTGCTCAAGTTTTTCACGTTTCTGCTGCTTTTGAGCCATTTCCATACGGATCTCATTTTCCAGGATCTTCTTCCTGCCCCTTAACTGTTCCAATGCACCGGCCAGGTCGATTTCTCCGTTTCCCGAGGTGTAATAGTTTGTCGCATAATTTTTCAGCTCTGCCACAATACTTTCCCCCATCTGTGCATTCCTCTGGCTCATGGAAACGGTATTATCGTAACGTTCTGCGTCCATTTCCCCAAGCAGCATCTGAAGATCTCCGTCTTCTACAGACAGTACTTCACCGTCCTCTTCACAAATCAGTTCCGCTTTTTTAGAATATTTATCAAAATTTCTTTCGATACGGAAATGTTTCTCTCCACTTTTGAACTTCAATATACCAGAATAGTAATTAGGATTTTCCCACGGTTCGTATATACTGAAAGTATCATTTTGCGCAGCCCGCCCTCTCCCTCTTTCTATTCCGAAAAGCATTCCCCTGATGAATGTATGGATTGTAGACTTTCCTGATTCGTTTTCCCCGTGAATCAGGTTGATCCCCTCATCCAGATCTATCTGCCGGTCATGGAATTTTCCAAAGTTTTTTAACAATAGTTCATTAATCTGCATCTTTCGGTTCTATCCTCTTCTCGTCTCCATCAAAGCCTGCACTCCTTCACAGAGTGCCTGGTACTCCAGACTGTCGGCCGGATAGCCACTCAGGCTTTCAATATATTGTCCGAGAATGTTTCCTTTATTTTCATTTTTTAATTTTTCAAAGTCATATGCAGGCTTTGTATGGTCTGTAATCTCCACCACATTACCGTATGGATCCATATGATCCAGCTCATACCAGATATCCGGATCTCGATAACCAGTCAGTGTAATCTTATACATGTGCTGCTTTCCCTGCTCTTCGATCATATCTGCAATCTTTTGCCTCAGTACATGGCCGGTCACAGATTTATCCACCTGTACCTCGCAGTGTCTGTATTCACGCAGTGCATGTGGCACAAAACGGATCTGACAACCATTTCCGGTGAGCTTTCCTTCGATATAACCATGAGCTCCTGTATCACCTACATCCGTCGGCTCCAGCGATCCGGCATATGCCATCCGGTTCTCCACCAGCATCTGCGGCTTGTGGATATGTCCAAATGCAGCATAATCATACCCAAGCGTCATGATCTGATTACTCTTGATCGGAACATGTTTCTCATCCCCGCCGTGTGCAAGCAAAATCTCATACTTCTGCCGTCCTTCCGGAACTGCATGATCATATAACGGCTCCAGAATTTCTCTGGAATGATAACTGCATCCATAGACAGCCGTCTGGATCCGGTCAAGTTCCACACAGCTCATTTCCTGCGAGCAGATCATGTGCACATGCGGTGCCCAGGTAAATGTTCGGTAATAAGAGTTTTTCCTGATATGATCATGATTACCGGCGATCATAACAACTTCTGTCTGCTCCAGCATCTCCAGTATGGAATTCATTTCTTTTAATTCTCTTAAAAGTGGCTGCCTGTGGAACAGGTCCCCCGCGATCAGCAACAAATCTGTCTTTTTCTGATTGCAGATTGTTATAATATCACGAAAGCTGTCCCAGAGCTCCTGTTCTCTATTTTGACTGTACGCGTTTCCCGCGTCCGGCTTTGCCCCTAAATGCAAGTCTGCGATGTGTATGAACTTCATCCTCGCTTCCCTCTTTCTGTTCTGTCTTCTCTTTCGATGGCAGTGTTACGACAAACTGTGTCCGGTTGTCATCACTTTTTGCCAGGATTCTTCCTCCGTGCAGCTCCACGATCTGTTTGGCGATCGCAAGTCCCAGACCTGCGCCGCCGGTTCCTGTCGATCTGGAACCATCCACGCGATAGAATTTCTCGAATATCGTCTGAAGCATATCGCCCGGAATCTTATCACCTGCATTGGTAAATGTGATCTCGATGTCACCATCCTTCATTTTCGCTTCGATCCGGATCTCCGTATCTGCATAGCAGTAAGCAATTGCATTTCTTAAGATATTATCGAATACTCTTGCAAGCTTATCCGGATCTCCGTAGATCATCAGATCTTCTTCTACATCCACTTCACAGGTCAGCTTCTTTTCCTGGAGGACTCCGTACAGCTCATCTGCAAGCTGTTCAAGCATCATCGTAAGATCAATCTCTACCGGTTCCAGTTCGATATTCTGAAGATTATATCTCGTAATATCAAAAAATTCATTGATCAGCTCTCCTAATCGGATGGATTTTTCCAATGCGATGTGAGTATATGCTTTTCGTTCTTCTTCCGGCATGTCGGGATGATCTTCGAGCATCGTAAGATACGCCACGATCGAAGTCAGCGGCGTCTTCAGATCATGCGCCAGAAAAAGCACCAGGTCGTTTTTCTTCTTTTCGCCTTCCGATGCCTCCAGCTCCTGCCGTTTTAATGTTGCTTTAATCTCATTCAAACGGATCTCTATTGGTTTTAATTCTGTGATCAGATGAATGGGATCTGTAGATTCCGATATAATATTTTCAATTCCATGATCGATCTGATCCAGATATTTTGTCATCTGAGAAAGCGCAACATAAAAAAACAGCGCAAAAAGGATCAGATAACCAACAATCATGAAAAATGTCTTGTTATCTCCGATCAGCTGCCAGTAAAGATGGACCGCCGTCTTTTCATTTATATTCAGAAATACCAGAACATCTACAAAAGTTCTGGCAAAACTGTCATTATAAATTCCATCGATCACAAATTTAAGCAGTACCCCCCCTACCAGAACGGTAAGCGCTGTGACCAGCACCGTCTGCAAGAGGATACTGAATTTTAATTTCCGATAATTATTCTTCAACCTTATAGCCCACTCCCCACACAGTCTTGATAAAATCAGACTTGCCTGTCGGTGCACTCATCTTCTCGCGGAGATGACGGATATGCACCATCACCGTGTTGTTACTGTTCTTATAATATTTCTCATGCCATACTTTCTCGAACAATTCTTCTGAGCTTATGACCTTTCCCCGGTTCTCACACAGAAGCCAGAGGATGTCGAATTCGATCGGTGTCAGTGTCAGCGGCACTTCATTGTATACGCACTCATGAGAAGTCCGGTTCAGAAGCAGCCCTCCGAAATCCAGGACATCTCCTTCTTCTTTGGTCCCTTCATTATACTGTGTACACCGGCGAAGCTGTGCTTTCACTCTCGCCACCAGCTCCAGTGGGTTGAACGGTTTCGGAATATAATCATCCGCTCCCAGCGTAAGCCCGGTGATCTTATCCATGTATTCCGTCTTCGCCGTCAGCATGATCACCGGAAATGTATATTTCTGCCGAATCTGCTTGAGGATCTGGAATCCGTCAATATCCGGAAGCATAATATCCAGGATCGCAAGATCGATCTTCGTACTGTTAATACAGTCCAGTGCATCCTGGCCGTTGTAAAATTTGAATACTTTGTATTGGTCATTCTGGAGATAAAGCTCTACTACATCAGCGATTTCCTTTTCGTCATCTACTACTAATATATTCATACTGCCCTCCATTCTATATGGGGACGGCGGATTTTTATAAATCCCCCGTCCCCATATACGTTTTATATACGTTTTTCACGTGTTGTTATCCACATGATCCTCTATTACAGTTCACAGTTGTTGACAGTTCTTGGGAATGGAATTACGTCACGGATATTGCCCATTCCTGTCAGATACATGACGCATCTTTCGAATCCAAGTCCGAATCCGGCATGTCTTGTAGAACCATATTTACGAAGATCCATGTAGAACTTGTAGTCTTCTTCTTTCAGTCCCAGTTCATCCATTCTTGCTTTCAGCTTATCGTAGTCATCCTCTCTCTGGCTTCCTCCGATGATCTCACCGATTCCAGGTACCAGACAGTCTACTGCCGCAACGGTCTTGCCATCGTCGTTCAGCTTCATGTAGAATGCTTTGATCTCCTTCGGATAATCTGTTACGAATACCGGACGTTTGAAGACTTCTTCTGTCAGGTATCTTTCGTGCTCTGTCTGAAGGTCTGTTCCCCATGTTACTTTGTATTCAAATTTATCATTGTGTTTCTCAAGAAGTTCTACAGCCTCTGTATATGTCACTCTTGCGAAATCAGAAGATACTACGTTGTGCAGTCTCTCCAGAAGTCCCTTGTCTACGAATGAATTGAAGAAGTTCATCTCTTCCGGTGCATTCTCAAGCACATAGTTGATGACGTATTTTAACATTGCTTCCGCAACGAACATATCGTCATCCAGATCTGCAAATGCCATCTCAGGCTCGATCATCCAGAACTCTGCCGCATGACGTGTTGTGTTAGAGTTCTCTGCACGGAATGTCGGTCCGAATGTATAAATATTGCGGAATGCCTGTGCGTAAGTCTCACCATTTAACTGTCCGCTTACAGTAAGGCTTGTCTCTTTTCCGAAGAAATCTTTGGAATAGTCTACGCTTCCGTCTTCATTCTTCGGTACGTTATTCAGATCCATAGTCGTTACCTGGAACATCTCTCCTGCACCCTCACAGTCACTTCCTGTGATCAGTGGTGTATGCACATATACGAAACCTCTCTCCTGGAAGAACTTATGAATCGCATATGCTGTCAGGGAACGTACACGGAATACTGCCTGGAATGTATTTGTTCTAGGTCTTAAATGTGCGATTGTTCTCAGATATTCAAAGCTGTGACGCTTCTTCTGAAGTGGGTAATCCGGTGCGGATGCTCCTTCTACTTCTACAGTATCTGCCTGGATCTCGAATGGCTGCTTTGCCTGAGGTGTTGCTACCAGTGTACCTGTAACGATTACTGCTGCACCTACATTTAACTTGGAGATCTCTGCAAAGTTGTCCATCTTGTCGTGATATACAACCTGTAAAGGCTCAAAGAATGTTCCGTCATTTACCACGATGAATCCAAATGCTTTGGATCCGCGGATACTTCTTACCCATCCACCGATGGTTACTTTCTGATCCATGTAAGAATCACTGTTTTTATATAATTCTCTAATTGTTGTCAATTCCATGCCAATTATTCTCCTTTTTAAAAACTCACATATATTCCTATTATACCATATCAGCCAGATTTATGTTATACTATATTTACTGAATTTACTATCTTACTTATCCGAATTTTTCAGTTAATAAGTCAGATGGAAGAAATATCAAAAGTTAGGAGATCATCATATGAAGAACTTACTAGTTGCACAGTCCGGCGGACCAACTTCTGCGATCAACGCAACTCTTGCCGGAGTAATTGAGAACGCTCTTTCCAGCCCATCCGTAGACAAAATCTATGGATCAGTCAATGGAATCCAGGGAGTATTAAATGAGAACCTGATAGATCTTAAAATCAAGATCACAAATGTATCAGAACTGGACCTTCTTTGTCAGACCCCTGCTTCTGCACTCGGCTCCTGCCGTGTGAAATTAAAAGATCCTGCCGTATGTGCAGACGAATACGAGACAATCATCTCTGTTCTGCGCAAATACAGCATCGACTGCTTCATCTACATCGGTGGAAATGATTCCATGGATACAGTAGACAAGCTTTCCAAATATCTGAACGACAAAGGAATCACAGACATTACCGTGGTCGGCGCACCAAAAACCATCGACAATGATCTCTGCGGAACGGACCATTGTCCAGGTTTTGGATCTGCAGCAAAATATATCGGAACCACATTTGCCGAACTGGAACGTGACTGCCACGTATACACAACCAAGGCCGTAACAATCGTAGAAGTGATGGGCCGTGACGCCGGATGGCTGACTGCAGCTTCCTGCCTCGCCCGTGCAAATGGTGCGAAAGGACCTGACTTTATCTATCTCTGCGAAGTACCATTCAGCATTGACACATTCCTGAAAGATGTGAAAGCAAAACTGGAAGAACAGGATGCCGTGATCATCGCTGTCAGCGAAGGTGTGAAGAGCAAAGACGGTCGCTACATTTCCGAAGAAGTACAGAGCTCCGCTGTCGATTCCTTCGGCCACAGCTATATCGCCGGTGCCGCAAAGGTTCTGGAAGATGCTGTAAGAAATGAGATCGGATGCAAGGTACGTTCTATCGAGCTGAACCTGATGCAGCGCTGCGCCGCACACCTTGCAAGTGCAACCGACATTCAGGAATCCAGAATGCTCGGAAAGGCTGCCTGCCAGTATGCACTTGAGGGTGCAGGCGGTATGATGGCTGCTGTGATCCGCACTTCTGACAAGCCTTATGCTACGGAATTTAAAGCACTCCCGGTATGTGATATTGCGAATGCAATCAAGAGTGTGCCTGCAGATTATATTAATGATGCGGGAAATGATGTAACGGAAAAGATGGTGGATTATCTGACACCGTTGATTCAGGGAGAGATGAATACGGTGTATGAGAATGGGATTCCGAAGTATATTTATTTGTATTAAGTTGCTGTTGAATTTAGTATCATGGAGCGGGGTAAGCCACGATGATGAATTAAACGGCAAATTCCCACACTTGATTTTTACTCTTCCGCATGCTATACTATCACCCGTCACAAAGCCCACAAAACCAAGGTCGAACAGGGCTGACCGCCGCTTTCCGGCGTTAAATGAAGATCCGCTACGGCGCGTGTGTTCGTGACCTTCCACACGTAAAACAAAACTAAAGGAGAATTGAAAAATGAAAAACAAAAATCTTAGTTTCATGACCCAGGCAGCCATGATCGCTGCGATCTACGTGGTGTTGACTTACATTTTTGCACCATTTTCTTTCGGAGAAGTACAGGTTCGTATCTCCGAGGCACTCACTATTTTACCAATATTTACACCAGCTGCTATTCCGGGACTCTTTGTCGGATGTCTGATCGGTAATATTCTGGGCGGTGCGATCCTTCCGGATATTGTATTTGGCAGTATTGCAACATTGATCGGTGCATTTTTTACATGGAAACTGCGTGAGCAGAAACCAGTTGTCGCAACATTTCCACCAATCATTTCGAATATCATCATCGTTCCGTTCGTACTGCGTTACGGTTATGGTGTAACACTTCCTATTCCGTTTATGATGCTGACAGTCGGAATTGGTGAGGTGATTTCCTGCACCATTCTTGGTCTGATCGTGTATGGGGCATTAAAGAAATATAAGAGTACGCTTTTCCGTACAGCCTAAAAAAGTGGCGTGTGAAAAAACAAAAGTTTTTTCACACGCCCTTTTTATTATTCATTCTGTATTCTCTATTATCCAATATACGTATTACCGCTTCCGGACGTCATCTGATCCATCTCTTCATACTTCACGCTGTGTCTTGTACTGTCATTCAGATCTTCATACACAACATTCGTATCGCTGTATCCCACCAGAATGACGGCATTCTGCGAATCCAGCATTGCAATGACCGGACGGCCCTGGTTGATGATGTACAGAATCTCTTCCGTCGTACATCCTGTCAGGTCGTAAGCCTCGCCGTTATTGACATCTTTTAAGATATCAATCGGTTTTTCCTGATTCTTCAGGCGGTCTTTGATTGTATTTAACACATCATCTTTATCAGTGATCGAATATTGCAGATTGCGGTTACCGCGCTCCCATACATAATTCTGGGATGAATCGACTACCACACCATTGTAATCATTTGCTTTCTTGATCGCGTCTCCGGCCTTTGTATATACGCCCTGTATATCACCATGTCCATAGACATAATATTTCTCCGGTGCGTCTTTATCGGAAAATGTGATTGTCTGTGGTCTTTCGAACAGAATCTGTTTTGGCTTGAGCACTTTTGGTTCTTTGTCTGCGACTCCGTCGTTATACGTCAGTCTTACCTGTGTCTGTTTCAGGTCTGTTGCATAAGTTTCCAGTGCAATATTGCTCTTGGTCTTCTGTTCATTATTCGTAATATAATCCGGTGCTGTTGCTGTATAAGTATCTCCGTCTTTCGATGCACGTTCCAGCGTGATCATATCTTCATCGAATGATGCACTCAGAATATAAATGCCGTCTGTCTGATATTTTTTGATCACTTTTCCTTTTTGATTCCGGATCTCCAGTTTGTACATTGGAACGGTTGCCTCTCCGGATACGGTATTTCCTATATCCTCTGTCTTGGCAACTCCATATACAAAATCACTTCTGACAAATCCAAGTGGGCGGATGCATTCTCCTTTTCCGCAGGTTACTTTCTGCTTCTTTCCTGTCTCTACATTCAGGATTGTCACTTTTGTTGCGGTCTCAAGATCTCCGTTTGCCTGATATGCGATCAGACTTCCGTCTTCCGACACAACATACTGCTGTGCATCCAGTCCTTTGACCAGTGCTTTCTTCTCGGCATCTTCGACGCTATACTGATAAAGGGTGCCGTCTACCATTGTGTACAGCATATCCGTTTTCGCATCGTAATATGACATCTCTCCGAGTTCACTTTCTGCCTGTGCATATGATTTATTTGTGGAAATAAATACTTTCTCTTCCACTGAATTCTTCTCTATATCATAATAATAGACAGCTACTCCCACTTCTCCTTCGTGCTCGCCGCGGTCCATATAACCGGACACCAGGAAGGTTGTATTGCCTTTGGCATCTACCTTAAGAAGCTTGATCTTATGATCTGACACCATATTTCTCACATCTGTATTCTCCGCATCTGCGAAACCAAATACCAGTGAAATCTCGTCTGAATCTTTGTTATAATTCCAGAGTTCATTTGCCTCTACAAATGATACGATCGTACCATCTTTATTCACCTTATAAGACAGATTTGCAGGCGCGATGCCGAGGATGATTCCTTTCTCATTCAGAACCTTCTGTGTCGCGTCGAAGATCTGTTCCATTGTCCGATCGTAATCCAGAAGATAGGTTTTCTTGGCATCTGCAATATATCTTACGCGGAAAAACTCTTTGACCGCATAGCGGTCTGCCTCATTCTCTTCTCCTTTGCAGCTTACCCGGTATTGCAGCTGTACCGACATACAGGTACTGTTCAGTTCCTTGATGCTCCAGCGTTCTCCCTGTTCCACCTGTGGTTTCAGACTGCCCCATGTGACCTGTTCATAATTCGAATTAATCGTCACGTGCTGAAGTGTGGTGTTGTCCGCATCATCAGTCGGTTCAAGCGCTGCTCCGACGCCTGCATTTTCCACCTTGCCAAGTGCATTTTCATGATAATCGCTGATGTAATTCAGGCATTCTGTAACATGTGCATCTTCATCACTGACGATACGGGTATAGAAATATACCGGATCCGCACCATTTCTGTTCAGGCGGACTTCCAGGATCCGCTCTTCATCCAGTACTTTTTTCCCGCTCAGATCCAGGGTAAATCCTTTTCCCACCTTTTTAATCTTCTTATGTTCCAGCTGGCTTGTACCGTCCATCGTATAGACTTTGTAGCTGGCTCCCGTGAATTTATTCCCATATGCTTCTACGTTTACATCCAGGATCTGGTTCGCTACCGGTGTGATCGTGTTGTGCATAGAGGATATATCCATGCGTTTTGCATAACCTGTCAGTGTATTGATCTTATATTCTCCATAAGAAAATGATATCTGTGGAAATGTTGCGGCTCCCATATCGGCCGTCATATTGTCATTCCCCTTATTTGTCACGTAGCTGAATATAATGACAGCCACGATAAATACTGCAGTCAGGATTCCTGCATTCTTTAACCTTTTTTTTAAAGTCAATGTCATTTATACTCCCTCTTTATCCTCTTTCTCCGGATGATCTTTCTCTGAATTTGCGGACTCCGTGGCGAACCCGTCCAACAGACGTCCCAGTGTCGGTGATACCCGGAGTGCTGCTTCACATCTCTTGATGGAAGCCTCTATATTATTGTCTTCTTTGGCATGCCGCTTCTTTACTGCACGTATCAGGATATTCTTTGGTGTATGCTCCATATCTATAAATTCCAGTATCTGCGCTTCATACCCCTCACGCTCCAGATACTGTGCTCTTAAGCCATCTGTGATAAGTGCTGCCATACGTTCTTTCAGAAGCCCGTATTTTAATATTGGTTCTAATATCTCATTTTTTATCTGACGGTTCAGTTCATGCTGGCAGCATGGTACCGATAAGATCACTTTCGCATCCCATCCCACGGCTTTTGCCAACGCATAATCGGTTGCGGTATCGCAGGCATGCAGGGTTACCACCATATCTACCTTATTGACACCGGTATAATCCGCAATGTCACCCTCCAGAAATCTCAGCTTTTCATAGCCATATTTTTCACTTAATTCATTACAATGACGAATCACATCTTTCTTCAGATCCAGTCCTATGATTCTTATGTCATATTCTTTCAATTCATGCAGATAATAATACATGGCAAATGTGAGATAAGATTTACCACAGCCAAAATCCAGGATTGTAAGTTCTCTTCCCTTATCAAGCTCCGGCAATATATCCTCGATAAATTCCAGGAACCGGTTGATCTGCCGGAATTTGTCGAATTTCGCATGCACGATCTTTCCATCCTGTGTCATAACACCAAGATCCTGAAGAAATGGTACCGGGACTCCCTCTTCCAGTACATACTTCTTCTTGCGGTCGTGGCTCATATTAATCTGCTTCTTTTCGCCTTTTTTCATCTTGCTTTTTATTGTTACTTTTCCCTTTTTGCTTACAAGAATTGTATAAGCTGCTCTTTGTGTCTCCATCTGCATCTGGCGCATATTTTCCATATACTTAAGAAGTATTTCACAAGCTTTTTTCTCCTCCACATTCTCGTGAAACGCCTGATTATTCCGGAATGACTCGAGCTGAAAATAAAGGACATCTTTTTTCAGGATCGGTCTTACTTTCACTTTTTGTACACCGTCTTTATTCTTCGGGTTACTCAGCGTTGCTGATATAAATTCTATATTTAAATTTTCCTGTAATAATTTGCTTAATTCATTCATAATATTATATTTTACTGTTTTTTAGACAGGAGCGCAAGTAGCGTAAATGGCAATTTTATTAATGGTTCCGTAGGATTTGCGAAAAAGGGACAACGGTAAATACAGTTTGAGCCGGAGGATTTTAAAAAATCCTCCGGCCCAGACTATGAAATCGGGAATTTTATCGTTACTTTAAACAAATCTCCATCCAGATACAATTCAAATGTCCCGCCCTGCATTTCTGTCAGCGACTGTGCGATAGACAGTCCAAGTCCGCTGCCTTCCGTACTTCTTGATACATCTCCGCGTATGAAACGTTCCGTCAGTTCGTCAGCTGAGATATTTAGCGGCTGCTCGGATACATTCTTAAGGCTGAAATATGCCATACCATCTTTCTTTTCAAGATCAGCATAGACTCTTGTTCCTTGCATTGCGTATTTTGCCGCATTGTTGTATATATTAGACAGCACTCTCCACAACCGTCTTCCGTCTGCGCGGATTACAACCTCCTCATTCGGAAGGTTCATCACTTCCTCCAGATCACGCGCCTTGAATTTTTCTTCAAACTCTCCGCTCGTCTGCTGGATCATTTCTACCAGATTCAGATTCATGAACTCCAGTGTGATATTGCCGGAGCTTACTTTTGAAGCTTCCACCACATCTTCCGTCAGTGTCTTAAGCCGCTGTGATTTCTGTTCCAGCACTTCAATGTAGCGTTGGATCTTCGGATCCTTAAGGTCCTCCTGCTTTAACAATTCCACATAATTAATGATAGATGTAAGCGGCGTCTTAATATCATGCGATACATTCGTGATAAGATCTGTCTTCAGGCGTTCACTTTTCATGCTCTTTGCGAGCGCCGCTTCCAGACCTTCGCCGATGGAATTCACCTTTTCTGCAATTTCTTTATGCTCTGCCAGCAATCCATTTACCGGGATCTGATAATCCACTTCCCCGCCGGCGATCTTCTCGATCCCGGTCTTGATCTTTCCGGTTCCTTTCGCTTTCTGTACCATCCAGATAAATGCTGCAACATCTATGATCAACAGAATGACCGCCCATAACCGGTTGCTGATCCAGATACTACTTCCCGCTGATCCAAATACGTACGTAAGCCAGTGGATCATGAAGAAGATTGCAAATCCCATAATAGATTTCCACAGATGACGGATATTCTGGAACATTTCTTTTACGAAGATCAAAAGCCATCTGAGCACACTGTTCTTCCATACCGTTCCCGCCTTGATTCTTCTCACCAGACTCAAATATCCGAAAAGAAACATTGCGCAGGTATACAATGCCTCCACACTTCCAACCACTATTCCCGGCAGATACGACTCCACATTCTCCATATAGATCGTCTCTCCACTTGCATTCTGCCATGTAAATGCCCCGGCCTTTACTCCTACCAGCGCAACCACCGCCCAGAGTAACAGCACACTTGCAGCTGCCAGTTCTGTCTTAATGTGATCAAATTTCATAAGATACACTTCTTCGTCTTCTTTAACTTTTCCGGCTCCGATCGTAAGAAATACAAGAATGACAAGATATGCCGCTACAGCCGCCATTCCCAGTATTCCGGCCACTTTGGCTCCGGCCCCGTACCTTGTAAAGATCTCATCCTGTTCATAAAAATTATCTTTTACAGGATAATCCGTATCTACAACAGAGACATATATATAATCTGACCCATCGACATAACCGGCCACTGTCTCCTGCCACTTCTGTGCCATCGAATCCCCTTTACCGGCTTTTTCAATATTGCTTTCATAATCTGCAAGCTTTGGTCTTACGATTACATATTTTCCTGATTTTTTCATTTTTTTCAGGTTCTCTTTGTAATTGTCAAAGTTCTGATATTTTTTCTTATTCGTAATGACCGTCTTGTTGTCCAGATTAACATACAGATACGTTATGTTCGTATTGCCTTCCTGATACTGATTCTGAGCTACCGCATAATTATCAACGTCAGAATAGATCGTTTCGGCTGAATTATTTATCATTCTGTACGCTTCATTCAGCTTGCCATTCCATTCTTTTGAATTGTTCACAAGCTGAAGTACCGTCTCTCCATTTACCGTCTTATAATCCCCGACAACTCTTTCACCATCATAATTCCAGCAATTGATATAGGCAATCTTTCCATCGATATCCTGAAGTCCCCGGAATCTGGATTCCCCACTGTTGCTCTCCTGATACTCTCCCTGCTTTAGTTCTGTCAAAATATCATCCGCAGAACTGTCTCCGGTAATTACAAATGACAGCTCTCCGTAATCGATCATCTGTTTAAAATCTTTGTAATGGAAATAATGATAAGTTCCGTCTGAACGTTTACATACGATAATACCGTCCTGTTTATCTAATTTGCTCCTGGCCGCATCATAATCCGTCATCGATTCCGAGATTAATTTTCCCCAGGAATACAGATCTCCCAGACGGAACGACAGGCCTGTTTCATCTTTTCCTGTTATCTCACCGGTATCTTCGTATTTTGCCACATCTACGATCTTATCCGGATCATATTTACCATCTGTATCATATAAGGTCTGATACCGGATCTCATCCAGTATATTATAATTTGCATTCGTCACGGAATCGGCAAATGCATTGCTTTCTTCATAACTCTTCGCCGCATCCGCAGTGAACAGTTCCTGTGTCAGTATCGGATAACGTGTTACCCACAGTAAACATAATACTCCGATAACGGCCAGTACGTGTGCCCCCACTATCAAAAACAATTTTGCTTTGGGCATTCGGTACCATTTCTTCATATATACCCCTTCCTAAAGCTTTTCTATCTTATATCCGACACCCCAGACCACCTTCAGATACCTTGGTTCCTTTGGATTAATCTCGATCTTCTCTCTGATATGACGGATATGTACAGCTACCGTATTATCTACTCCGATAGCATCTTCATTCCAGATACTTTCGTATATCTGGTCAATAGAAAATACTTTCCCCTGATTTTTTACCAGTAACAATAAAATGTTGTATTCGATCGGTGTCAGTTTCACCGGCTCTCCGTCAACCGTAATTTCTTTCTGATCGTCATCGATCATAAGTCCTCCCACGGTATAAACTGCCTGATTCTCTTTTTCCACTGTACTTCCAAGCTGTGTATATCTGCGAAGCTGTGATTTTACCCTTGCAGTCAGTTCCAGTGGATTAAATGGCTTGGTCATATAATCATCGGCTCCTACATTCAGTCCGAGGATCTTATCGGCATCCTCTGACTTTGCAGACAGAATAATGATCGGCATATTCTGTTTTTCCCGGATTTTTAACGTTGCGCGGATTCCATCCAATCTTGGCATCATCACATCAATGATCAGAAGATCCACTTTATGCTTATCCAAAAGCTTCAATGCTTCCTCACCGTCGTAAGCTTTTAATACTTTATATCCTTCCTGCGACAAATAGATTTCTATCGCCTCTACGATTTCTTTATCATCATCACATACCAGTATGTTGTACATAATTCATCACCTCCCTTATAATATACAAGAATACCAGCCAATTTTTAAGTACTGTTTCTGTAATTTCTTAAGATATTATGAAATTATTCCTTTCCGCCCACTTTATCAGAGATATGCAGAGTGTTAATATTTCGTCAAAAAATAATAAACTATATTTTTCTTAAGCAGATTTTTTATATAATAGATATGGATATCTTTTTAATATTTTTTCATACTGCAAACATTTCTTTTTTAACTGTTACATTTTAAATATTAAAAATTAACTTAGAAAGAAGATGAAAGTATTATGCATGAACCAGAAATAGAATATCTTATCCGGTCTCTTGGCATTGGCGCTACTTATCGGGGATATGCATATTTAATTTATGGGACACGCCTTTGTCTGTCTGATGAAAATTACCTCCTTTTCGTCAGTAAGTATCTTTATCCAGACATTGCACGTCATTATAATACTACCAGCTATAGCGTTGAACGGAATATCCGCACCGTTATAAAGGTCTGTTGGGAGCATGGCAATAAATCCCTCCTCGAAAAGATTGCTTTGCGTCCACTGCATCTTAAGCCGACATCCAGTGAATTTTTTGATATAATAACTGCTCATTTACGAAAAACTGCCATTTCTGCCTCTGATTTTGTTCCTGTTTAGATTCTGTTTTTATATGCTTCATTTTTACTTAAGATTTTTTCGAATTCTTTTATGCTTTTAACATATTTTAGACATATTTTCCATTTATACTAAATGTCAGATAGTTGATGAACAACAACTATCACCCCCCTCATAAAGTAACACACCGAAATCACTCTTCGGTGTACACTTTACTCTCATTCCTTTAGTAATTATAACAACAACAAAAAACTCTCCGTTCCGGAGAGTTTTTTGTTGCGCTTTTTTAATAAAACAGATCACAAGCCACACTGTTTACATATTCTTGTTAAAATACAACGACAAGCAACATCTTAAACTGCTCTTTTCCGTGCACTGCATGCGGATGCTTTGCCGGCATAATAATTGATTCCCCTTCATGTAACTCATATTTTTCGCCATTGATCGTAATCTCACCTACTCCGTCAAGACAGGTTACAAATGCATCCCCGCCTGATTCATGTGTACTGATCTCTTCTCCTTTGTCAAAAGAGAATAATGTAACACTTAATGCATCGTTCTGCGCCAGTGTTTTGCTGACTACCTGTTATTGTATTCCTCAATAACATTTTTCCCTTGTCTCTTACTATAATACTTTTTTCGTTCTAAAATGTGGTTTTAACAACAAATATCACATTTTTATAAAATGAACATACTTTGTACACATTTTTTGATTATAATAGAAAAAGATAGTTGGATAACAACTATCGCCCCCCTCATAAAGTAAAGGCCACCAGAAGGTCACTTCTGGCGGTCCATTTTACCGGTAATTTCTGCGGATGCTTTTATGGCTCCGCTTTTTTTAATTGTTCATACCAGGCAGTCGTCTGGTCTTTATCCTTATTATTCATGAATACCGTATATTTCTTTGTCTTAATCTGTATGACTTCTGATTGTTCCAGCCACACATACATCCGGCATTTTCCCGATTCTGCTCCGTCAAATTTTCCAAGCAACTGTTTTTCATCAGCCGAACCATTGGTTTTACTAAAATGTTCCTTCGGAAGCCCATTTTTTAATAATTTTACGGATTTTATATCCTCTTTTTCTCCGTATTGGTGTAACCGGATGTGATCTTAAAACTGCTGCCATCTGTCGGACGGTTGGAAGAAGTTCGCCTTCTTCAAATTCTCCTTTTCCAATACCCTTTACGATCTGGTTGCGGAGCTGGAGGTAAATTGGAATTTCAGATTTCATATCTTGCATACTTTGGTATAAAAAATCCGCACAGACACTGAAAATCTTAACATTTCCTCAATTTGTGCGGATTTTTCTTCCACATTTTATTCATTTAACAGTTTTATCTGCGATTTTTTTCCTCGATCCACGCCAGGATATCCTGATACACATTCTGACGGTCTACTTCATTCAATATCTCATGACGGTCGCCCTTATACAGATGGATCGACACATCTTTTATCCCGGCATCTTTATATTTCTCATAGACTCTGATCACATTCTTTCCGAAAGCCCCTACCGGGTCATCGGATCCTGCCGTAAAGAGCACCGGAAGCGTCTTCGGAATCCGTTTCATACTTCCTTTCCGTACCAGAACCTTCATACCGGCAAACATCTGATAATAGGCTCCCAGTGTAAATGTATAGGAACACAGCGGATCCCGCACATATTCATCCCTTTTCTTCTTGTCGGATGTGATCCATTCCTTCGATGTCTCACCAGGTTCAAATTTCTTATTGAAACCTCCAAAGCTCAGATTATCCACAAATGTACTTCTGTATTTCCATCCTTTGAACGCTGCGATGATCCTGCAGATCATCCTTCCCGCACAAAGCGTCAGCATTCCCTGATGACCGGTTCCCATAATGACAACTCCCGCAAGGCCTTCCGCATACATCGTCAGATACTGTCTCAACAGGAATGACCCCATACTGTGCCCCAGCATAAAATACGGCACATCCGGATATTTTTTCCGTGTCATCTCCTGCAGCTGATAAATATCTCCGATCACATACTGATTACCTTTCCGTTCATCAAAATATCCCAGATCAGCTTCTGTCTGTATGGATTTCCCATGTCCCAGATGATCATGTCCGACTACATAATATCCGTGCTCCGACATAAATTCGGCAAATTCATCATAACGGTCAATATACTCCACCATTCCATGACATATCTGTAAGACACCTTTTATATCTCTATCCGGAAGCCATTCGATCGCATGGATCTTTGTCACGGAATCTCTGGATGTATAATAAAATTCATGCTTCATCATCTTTCATCCATTCTGACATACTCTTTGTATTCGGCCAACGGTTTGTACGCCGGACGAATGATCTTATCTACATTCTTAAGCTCTTCCAGACGGTGTGCACTCCATCCGACGATACGCGCTGCCGCAAAGATCGGTGTATAAAGTGACGGTGGAAGATCCAACATACTATATACAAGTCCGCTGTAGAAATCGACATTCGCATTTACACCTTTGTATATCTTACGCTTTTCTGCGATGACCTCCGGTGCCATGTGCTCTACCTTTTCATACAGTGCATATTCCTTCTCACAGCCCTTTTCTCTTGCAAGCTGCTTAACGAACTTCTTAAAAATATCGGCTCTCGGGTCAGATACAGAATAGATTGCATGCCCCATTCCGTAGATCAGTCCTTTCCGGTCAAATGCCTTCTTATCCAATAAATCGGTCAGATACCGGCGTACCTCATCATCATCTTCCCAGTCACTGACTTTTTCCATCATATCGTCAAACATCTGGGTTACTTTGACATTTGCTCCCCCGTGCTTTGGTCCTTTTAAGGATGCCATAGCAGCCACGATCGTCGAATACGTATCCGTTCCGGATGATGTTACCACATGCGTTGTAAATGTAGAATTGTTACCGCCGCCGTGATCCATATGAAGGACAAGTGCCATATCCAGGATCTTTGCCTCTAATTTCGTATATTTCTTATTCTCACGCAGCATCATCAGTATATTCTCTGCTGTTGATAATTCCGGTGACGGTGCATAGATGAAGAGATCTTCTCCCATACGGTAATTATATGCATGATAACCATAGACCATCAGCATCGGGAACTGACTGATCAGATTCAGGCACTGACGCAGTACATTTGGAATCGACGTATCGTCTGCATGAGGATCATACGTGTACAGGCTTAAGATCGATCTCGACAGGCTGTTCATCATGTCACGGCTTGGCGCTTTCATGATCACATCACGGACAAATGTCGGCGGCAATGTCCGTCTTTCCACCAGTGTCTCATGAAATGTCTGCAGCTGCGTCTTATCCGGAAGTTCACCGAATAACAGCAGATAGGCGATTTCCTCAAATCCATAGTGCTTATCTTTCAGAAACCCCTGCACCAGATCTTTGATATTGTAGCCGCGATAGTAAAGATTTCCTGCACATGGCACTTCCTCTCCGTTCACGATCTTCTTCGCACATACATCGGAAATGTTCGTAAGTCCCGCAAGGACACCTTTTCCGTTCAGGTCACGGAGTCCCCGTTTGACTTCGTACTTCGTATACAGCTCTTTGTCTATCGCATTATTCTTCTCGCAAAGTTCTGCAAAATGGCTGATTTCCGGTGTTACCTCAAATAGTGTCTGCCCTTCTTTTCTGTCCATCGTCATCATCCTTTCTTATATGGAGATAATAAATCACTCAATCTTGCGAATTCTTCCAGTGTCAGTGTCTCACCTCTCACACTTGCACCCTTTCCAAGTGCATCAATCGCTGCTTCCACTTCTTCTTTTGTAAAATCTAATGTCGCCGCATTCTTCAGACCGTTCGCCAGTGTCTTCCTTCTCTGGTTGAAAGATGCACGGATGATGTTGAACATCAGCTTCTCATCCTGCACCTGTACCGGTTTCTCCTGATGACAGGTCAAGCGTATAACCGCTGATCCTACCTTCGGTCTCGGCATGAAACAATTCGGCGGAACATTTGCCACAATATACGGGTCGGCATAATACTGTACTGCTAATGACAGTGCGCCATAGTCCTTATTACCCGGTCCGGTCTGCATACGGTCCGCAACTTCTTTCTGCACCATGACAGTGATACTCTCTACCGGAACCTCATTTTCAAAAAGTCCCATGATGATCGGCGTCGTAATATAATATGGCAGGTTCGCCACCACTTTGACCGGCTTTCCGTTGTTCTCTTCGTCTGCAAGCTTCTTAAGATCCAGCTTCAATACATCTTCATTGATGACACGTACATTGTCATATCCGCTTAATGTATCCTCCAGGATCGGGATCAGGTTCTTATCGATCTCCACTGCAATCACTTTGCCCGCCGCCTGCGCCAGATACTGCGTCATCGTACCGATTCCCGGTCCGATCTCCAGTACCATATCATCCTTCGTGATATTTGCCGACTGTATGATCTTATCTAATACATGCGTATCGATCAGGAAATTCTGACCGAACTTTTTCTGAAATGAAAAATTATATTTCTGCAGAACTTCTATCGTGTTCTGCGGATTACCTAACGTTGGTTCTTTCATGATTCCTCCCACGTATGAACTTATTTCCTAACTTTCCACTACAATTCAGGTCTTTTCAGACATACTCTGGTGTGTAAACTGTAGCGATTATTCCTCATTATACAATAATTTTACGGAGATTAATAGCAATAAAAAATGAAATATGTATAAATATATAAATGGAAACACACACAATTTTAGTTTCCATACCAAAGGAACTCATATCCACTTAATCTTATATCTTTCAATTCTGTCTTTTCACCCGTCAACAGATTACGGTACATCCCTTTTTCCTGCATCCATGCTGTCTTCTCCTGATTGCTGAAGTTGAATATTCCAAAGAATCTTCTCCCTTTATATTCCCGCAATACACACAGGATACTGTCGTCATGTACATCATATGTATACACATCTGCATCTTTATCAAATGTTATCTCCTGTCTGCGAATCTTTTCCAACCGGTCAAGTGTCTGAAATATGTTTCCCTGAACCGTTGTGACATCTTCCTTATCCTCAGCGAGTTCCCACGGTAACTTTCCCCGGTGGATATATCTTGAATCAGCACATTTTTCCGGATCGTTCTTATAACTATAATCGTTCACCTGTCCCAGTTCGTCACCACTATATAACATTGGGATCCCTGACTGGGTCAACATATATGCATGCAGCATGATATCTTCTCTAACTGCTGCGTTCATTGCTTCTTCATCGTGTTCAAATCCGGCTTTTTCCCGTGAAATAATCATTCAGATAACGTTTATGCGGAATTTCTTTTATTCCCCATGGCCTCATCGTCTCATAATCCAGTCCCCATCCGATATCGTCATGGCAGCGCAGATAATTTAAGAATACATATTGCTTTGGCAGCTGGTTCACAATATCCATCTGTTTTTTCAGCAGCCGGATATCACCTGTTGCTATACTGTTCCAGGTCGTTGCCATAGTCGTCACATTATAAAACATATGACATTCCGGCTTTTCGACCGTTCCAAAATACGGCACAACTTTTTCGGGTTCCATTACAACCTCTCCCAGAAGCAAAACACCCGGGCATACAATTTCTGCTATCATGCGCATCATACGGACAATTGTATACACCTGTTTCAGATTTCTACATGTAGTTCCAAGTTCTTTCCAGATATACGGCACCGCATCGATTCGTACAATATCTATCCCCTGATTTGTCAGATACAGAAAGTTATATATCATCTCATTAAATACTCTCGGATTACGATAATTCAGATCCCACTGATACGGATAAAATGTTGTCATCACCTAATGACCGGTTTCCGGAAGATACTGTCATTTTTCTTTTCTCTTTTTTCCATTTTCTTTTGTTCCTTCCTCTAAAGAATCTTCCTATGCATTATTTTCCTGTAAAAAATGCAGAAGAAACTGCTTGTCAGCAACTTCTCCTGCATTTACAGGTTCTTGTATTCTATTCTTCTCCCACCAGATGCATCTGGTACGCCTTGAATTCTCCCATCTCTACAGGCATCGGGATTCCTGCTTCCATAAGTGCTGCGCCATTATAAGTCTTTCCTGTTTCCGTATCACGATAAACCGCACTGCATTTCAATCCCTGAAGGTTTACATAATTCACAGTCATATTTCCATGAATCTCCTGCATCACTACATTCAGCAGTACTTCTTTCTGATCTTCTGATACGAATGCCCATGCTGCATATTCTTCCTTCGACGGATCAGACAAACGGTAATAAAGTCCCGTCTGGATCAGCGGTGCGAACTTCCGGTATTCTTCTACCTGTGACCGGATCTCTTCTTTTTCTTCTTCAGAAAGTTTTCCGAGATTCAGTTCATATCCAAATGTTCCCTGCATTGCACAGATTCCTCTTGTCTTGAATGGTGTCACGCGATGATTCTGATGATTCGGGCAAACCGATACGTGTGCGGAAACAGAAGACATCGGATAGCCAAAGGAAGTACCGTACTGAATACGCAGTCTTTCAATCGCATCCGTATTATCGCTACACCAGATCTGCGGACAGTAATACAACATACCTGCATCAAACCGTCCACCGCCGCCACTGCATCCTTCCAGCAGAAGTTCCGGGAATCTCTGAGTCACAGCTTCCAGTACTTTATAAAGGCCAAGCACATAACGATGTCTCAGTTCCCCCTGACGGTCACGTGGAAGCTTCGCACTGTAAGCAGCCATAAGTGAACGGTTCATATCCCATTTGATATACTGGATATCCGCTTTCTCTACAATATCACAGATCCGCTCTGTCAGATAATCTGTCACATCTTCTCTGGACATATCCAATACCAGCTGGGAACGACTTCTGATCGGCTGTCTTCCCGGTATGACCAGTGCCCAGTCCGGATGTGCCCGATACAGATCACTGTCCTCAGAGATCATCTCCGGCTCAAACCAAAGCCCAAAAGAAAGTCCCATATCATGTACTTCTTTCACCAGCTCAGAAAGGGTTCCGCACAGCTTTTTCTCATTTACAAACCAGTCGCCAAGGCCCTGGTAATCATCGTTTCTGGTTCCGAACCATCCGTCATCCAGAACGAAAAGCTCTACCCCAACCTCTTTGGCTTTTTTTGCAATATTGAGGATTTTTTCCTCATCAAAATCAAAATAGGTTGCCTCCCAGTTATTAAGAAGGATCGGGCGTGCATGATTTCTCCATTTTCCGCGCATCAGGCGGTCACGGTACAGTCTGTGGTAAGCCTGGCTCATTCCGTTTAAGCCCTGATCTGAAAATACCACCACTGCTTCCGGAGTCTGAAAGCTCTCACCACAGTCCAGCTTCCAGTCAAAATTCTGCGGATTGATTCCCACAGTGATGCGGGTTGTATCATGAGTATCCACTTCTGCCTGCATTCTGTGATTTCCGCTGTAGATCAGGCTGAATCCCATCACTTCTCCTGCATTTTCTGTTGCCGACGGACGTCGGAGCACAATAAAGGGATTATGTTCATGGGAAGAATTTCCTCTGATGCTTCCCACAGACTGGATTCCCTGCTCTAATCTGCGTTCTTTCACATGACGTTCTCTGGACCATGCGCCCGAAAACTGCATCCACACATAATCCTTGTCCGGCAGATCAAGGCTTAGGCTCATTGCATTTAACAGATGTACTGATGA
>ERZ779658.355-NODE-355-length-52515-cov-3.561170_pt1 | contig 52515 bp, 38 predicted proteins | sample MGYA00511485_ERZ779658 | MGnify/ENA primary metagenome ERZ779658 (study PRJEB29588, sample SAMEA2162182) | human gut metagenome | biome: human gut; feature: human-associated habitat; material: faeces | place: Denmark | collected 2008/2010 ... | reverse complement strand
AGGGGGCCATTCTCTCACGTGAGAGAATGGCCCCCTTATCCGCGTCCCCTGCACGGTGCAGGGAAAAACGCCCCCCTGCGAGTACGCAGGGAACAATACAACACAGTGTGTTAAAACAATGTTAACTGGCTCGTTTCAGGCAATCCCGCAAACGCGCCCAGCGCGCGCAGCTGGTCGATATGCGTCTGCGACAGCTTGTTGCAGCAGAGGGAAAACTCCTCCACCGATGTAAAGTCCTTCCCCTTGCGCTTCTCGACGGTGTCGAGCGCTGCGGTCTCGCCGAGTCCGCGCACGGACGTGAACGGCGGCAGCAGGCCGTTTTCCGTGACGACGAACTTCGTCGCATCGCTGCGGTAGATATCGATGGGCTCAAAGTGGAAGCCGCGCAGGCAGAATTCGTAGCAGACTTCAAGCGTCGTCATCAAGTCCTGTTCCACGGCGGTCGCGTCCTTGTTGTTTTCAATCTCGCGGATGCGGCGGCGCAGCGCGTCGGCGTCCTTGCAGCACTCGGCGGCGTCGAATGCCTTGGCGCGGATAGAGAAGAACGTCGCGTAGAACGCGAGCGGCTCGTGCACCTTGAACCACGCGATACGGAACGCCATCATAACGTATGCGACCGCGTGCGCCTTCGGGAAGAGGTAGCCGATCTTGGCAAGCGACTCGATATACCACTCCGGTACGTCGTGCTTGCGCATCTCTTCGACCCACATCGGCCAGTCCCCCGCCTTGCCGCCTTTGACCTTGCCCTTTCGGACAGCCTCCATGATCTTGAAGCTCATCTTCGGGGCAAGCCCCATAGAGATGAGGTAGAGCATGATATCGTCGCGGCAGCCGACGGTCTCCAGAACGCTCGCCGTGCCGCTGACGATCAGATCCTTCGCGTTGCCAAGCCACACATCCGTGCCATGGGAGAAGCCGGAAAGGCGCAGCAGCGTGTTGAAGTCCTTGGGCTGCGTGTCGACGAGCATCTGGCGCGTGAAGCGCGTGTTGAACTCGGGGATTGCGACGGCGCCCGTGGGGCCGAGCACTTCGTCGTTCTCGTAGCCGAGCACCTTAGACGAGATGAAGATCGACATCGTGTCGGGGTCGTCGAGCGGGATGGCGCGAGCGTTCACGCCCGTCAGATTTTCGAGCATGCGGATCATCGTCGGGTCATCGTGGCCGAGCATGTCGAGCTTTAAGAGGTTGTCCTCCATGCAGTGATATTCAAAATGCGTGGTGATCGTGTCGCTGTCGGGGTCGTCCGCAGGGTGCTGTACGGGGCAAAAATCCTCGATATCCATGTCGTCCGGCACGACGACGAGTCCGCCGGGATGCTGGCCCGTCGTGCGTCGCACGCCGACGCAGCCTGCCGTCAGGCGGTCGATCTCGGCGTTGCCCGCGGCGATGCCGTTTTCCTCGAGGTATTTTTTGACGAAGCCGTAGGCCGTCTTCTCCGCGAGCGTACCGATCGTACCCGCGCGGAACACCTGCGTCTTGCCGAACATCTCGACCGCGTGCGCGTGGGCGCGCGCCTGGTATTCGCCTGAGAAGTTGAGGTCGATATCCGGCACCTTGCCGCCGCCGTAGCCGAGGAAGGTCTCAAACGGAATATCGAAGCCGTCTTTGACGTACTTCGTGCCGCAGACGGGACACATTTTATCGGGCATGTCCGCGCCGCAGCCGTACTCGCCCGCATGGAACTCGACGTTGCGGCACTTGGGGCAGCGGTAGTGCGGCGGCAGGGCGTTGACCTCGGTGATGCCGGCCATGTACGCGACGAGCGACGAGCCGACCGACCCTCGCGAGCCGACGAGGTAGCCGCACTCAAGCGAGCGCTGCACGAGCTTCTGCGCCGACATGTAAACGACGTCATACTTGCCCAGAATGCTGCCGAGCTCGACGTTCAGCCGGTCGACGATCAGCTGCGGCAGATCGTCGCCGTAAAGCTCATGCGCTTTCCCCCACACCATGCGGTTAAGGTCTTCCTCCGAATTTTCAAGCCGCGGCGGAAACAGCTTGTCCTTGGGCAGAAGCTCGATATCCTCCACCTGCTCGGCGATGGCGCGGGTGTTCGTCACGACGACCTCGTAGGCTTTCTCCTTGCCGAGGTAGTCAAATTCCTTGAGCATTTCGTCCGTCGTGCGGAAGTAGAGCGGGACGGGCTCGTTCGCGTCGGCGAATTTCTTTGACGCGAGCAGGATATGGCGATAAACCTCGTCTTCGGGGTCGAGGAAGTGGACGTCGCCCGTTGCGCAGACGGGCTTGCCGAGCTCTTCGCCAAGCTTGACAACAGTGCGGTTGAAGTCCTTGAGGTCTTCGTCGTCGCGCACCGTGCCGTCGCGCACCATGAAGCGGTTATTGCCGAGCGGCTGAATTTCAAGATAGTCGTAGAACGAGGCGATGCGCTTGAGCTCATTCCAGTCCTTGTGGTCGACGATGGCGCGGAACAGCTCGCCCGCCTCGCAGGCAGAGCCGATGATCAAGCCCTCGCGGTGCGCGACAAGCTCGCTTTTCGGGATGATCGGCACGCGCTTAAAGTATTTGAGGTTCGACGCCGAGATGAGCTGGTAGAGGTTCTTGAGGCCCACCTTGTTCTTGGCGATCAGAATAATGTGCTTTGGGAAACGGTTGCGCTTGACGCCGAGCGGACGTAGCTTCGTCATCTCGTCGTTGATCTGCTGGAGGCGCGTGACGCCGCGCTCTTCGAGCATGACGAAGAACTTTGCGAGCATCTGTGCGACCGGGACCGCGTCGTCGGACGCGCGGTGGTGGTTGAACTGCGGGAGCTGCAAGTGGTCGGCCACGATGTCGAGCTTGTACTTGCCGAGCTCCGGCAGGAGGTTCTGCGCGAAGATCAGCGAATCGAGATACGTCGGGTCGAACGGGATGCCGCACTTTTTGCAGCCCGCGCGGATGAAGCTGATATCGAACTCCGCATTGTGCGCGGCGAGCGGGCGGCCGCCCGCGAAGTCCAAAAACGCGTGCAGCGCGTCCTCCAGCTTCGGCGCGCCGCGCAGCATGTCGTCTGTGATGCCGGTCAGACCGATGATCTCAGGCGAAAGCCGGCGCTCGGGGTCGACAAAGGTTTGGAACGTGTCGACGATCTCGCCGTCTTTCAGAATGACCGCACCGATCTCGGTGATGGCATCGTGTGCGACCTTCAGACCCGTTGTTTCAATGTCGAAACAGCAGATCTCAGCCGAAAAATCGCCGTCCTGCGGGCCGTGCACACAGATACGGTCGTCGATGTTGTTGAGAAAATAGCCCTCACAGCCGTAAAGGAGTTTTATTTTACCCTCACCGGTGTGCCAGGCGTCCGGGAAGCTCTGCGCTACGCCGTGATCCGTGATGGCGATGGCGGGCATCCCCCACTTGATCGCGCGCTTGACGACCGCGGCGGTGTCGGTCAGCGCGTCCATGTTGGACATACGGGTATGTAAGTGCAGCTCGACGCGCTTTTCCTCCGCCGTGTCCGTGCGCTCGGCGTGGTCGATCTGCATGATGTCCTGCGGGTTGAGCTGCATGTCCTTACCATCGTAGGAGAGCTCCATGCGGCCGCTGACGCGCAGCCACATGCCGACGCTGATCTTGCCGAGAAGCTCCGTCGCCTCGCGCTCGGGCATGCTGCGGCGGATGAAGAGCGAGCCTTCGTAGTCCGTCATTTCGAGCAACATCGTCCAGACGCCGGCGCGGCGCGTCTCGTGGCAGTCGAACTTGAAGACCTTGCCCTCAACGACGACGTGACCGGCCTTTGGCGTCAGCTCGCTGATGGGGAGTACTCTCCCCTTTGCGATCTCGCGGCCCATGATGACATTGCCGCTGCCGCTCACCTTGCGGCCTGCATTTTTCAGCATGTCGGGAAAGGCCTCCGCCGTTGATTTGACGTGGATGTCCACGCGCTTTAAGTCGTAATTGCGCGCAAGAAGCTGCTCGACCGTTTCGCGCGTCGAGTCATTCATCTCCGCGCGCACGGTCATGTCGAGCGTCATCGTGCGCTTTTCCGGCTCGAGCACCATGTTCGTGACCATAGCGGCATTGAGCGGGACGCGCAGGTCGAAGTCCGGCGAAAAGTCGGTGAATAATTCAAAAAAAGGAATCTTTTGTGCCATAGCCACAACCTTATCTCAGTATCGTTTCCGCTCGGTCAGAGCTTTTTGATTTCCTCCATCAAAGCGTCGACAAGCTTTTCCTGCGGCACTTTGTAAAGGACTTTTCCTTTTCGGAAAATCATGCCCTCACCTTTGCCTCCGGCCACGCCGATATCGGCGGCCGAGGCTTCACCGGGCCCGTTGACGACGCAGCCCATCACGGCGACCGTGATATTCTTCTTGCAGTCGGCAAGACGGCGCTCCAACTCCTCGGCGATCGGGATCATGTCGTACGCCGTGCGGCCGCACGTCGGGCAGGAGACGAGGTTCACGCCGCTGCGGCGGATGCCGCAGGCCTGCAAAATGCGCTTGGCGGCGTAGACCTCCTCCACGGGGTCCGCCGTGAGCGAAACGCGCATTGTATCACCGATGCCCTCGCACAGAAGGCCGCCGATGCCGATGGCGGACTTCAAAAGCCCCATCGTGGGCGTGCCCGCCTCGGTCACGCCGAGGTGGAGCGGATAGTCGACCTTTTCGTGCAGAAGGCGATAGGCCGCCATGTTGAGCGGTACATCAGAGCTCTTGACCGAGATGCAGATGTCGGTGAAGTCGAATTTTTCGAGCAGCCGCACATGTCTGAGCGCGCTCTCGACGAGTGCCTCGGGCGTCACGCGGCCATATTTTGCGAGCAGCTCCTTTTCAAGCGAACCGCCGTTCACGCCGATGCGGATGGGAACCTTGTGTTCACGGCAGGCGTCAACGACCGCCTTGACGCGGTCGTCTCCCCCGATGTTGCCGGGGTTGATGCGAATTTTGTCCGCGCCGCGCGCCGCCGCTTCGACGGCGAGACGGTAGTCGAAGTGGATGTCCGCGACGAGCGGGATGGAGATATTCTCCTTAATTTCACTCAGCGCGTGCGCGGCCTCCATATTCGGCACCGTGACGCGCACGATCTCGCAGCCCGCCTCTTCGAGCGCGTGGATCTGCGCGATGGTGGCCTTGGCATCCTCAGTGTGCGTGTTGCACATCGACTGGATCGTGACCGGCGCGCCGCCGCCGATAGCGACGCCGCCTGCGATAATTTGCTTGCTCATAAGATCATCCTCCTCACAGGAGCTTGACAATGTCGTGGAACGTGACGAACAGCATCAGCGCCATTAAAAGCGCAAAGCCGATGCCGTTGATGACGTTCAGATATTTGGACGAAATTTCCTTTTTGAAAAGCGCCACGGCGATGCCGTTGACGAGCAGGAACAGCACGTGTCCGCCGTCGAGTGCGGGCAGCGGCAGCAGGTTCATCACGGCGAGGTTCACCGCGAACATCGCGGCGAAGTAGAGGATGCTCTCGAGCGCCGCGCCAAAGCCAGCCTCGGCCTCGGTCTCCTTGCCGACCTCCGTGATGGTCGAGACGATGCCGACCGGGCCGCTCAGATCGTTGACGCCCGCCGCGCCCGAAAGCAGCATTTGCAGGCTCAGTCTCACGATGCGGACATAGTCCATCGTCTGGTACCAGCTGTATTGCAGGCGCAGAAGCGGCGTCGCCTCGACGATCCCGCCGTAGGTAAAGCCGTAGGCCTCATACTCCTGCCCGTTTTCGTCAGTGTAGACTTGCCTGGTGAGCGTGCGGTCGAGCTTTTTGCCGTCGCGCAGGACGGTCATGTCGATCGTGCCCGTGTCGCCAAGGCCCATGATGAGCGACACATCGCTCTTTAAATAAATGCGCTCGCCGTTGATGGCGTAGATCATGTCGCCGGGCATCAGGCCGTCCTCTCCCTGCTGCGGAAAATCGGGGTTCAGCTCGACGATCTCCGTCGTGTAGAACGCCTGCGCGCCTGCGTACAGGCAGATGACAATGATGAGGCCTGTCAGGAAGTTCATAAACGCGCCCGCGACGAAGATGATGAACTTCTTCCACCAGACCTGGCGTCCCAGCGCGCGGTCGTCGTCCGAATCCTCGTCCTCGCCCTCCATGGCGCAGTAGCCTCCGATGGGCAGGAGCCGCAGGGAGTATTCGGTGTCCCCCTTCGTCTTATGGAAGAGCTGCGGGCCCATGCCGATGGAAAATTCATTGACGCGCACGCCGCAGGCCTTAGCCGCCAAAAAGTGGCCAAACTCATGCACGGCGATGAGCACGCCGAAAATCAGGATCGCAATGAGAATATAAACCATGGTCTCTCCTAAATATGGTCAGTTGAGCTTTTCGCGCACGACCTCGCGCGCGAGCCGGTCTGCTTCCAGAATATCCGAAAGCTGCGGCTGATATACCGTCTCGGTTTTATCGAGCGCCGCTTCGATGAGGTCAGGGATGGCACAGATGCCGATCTCATCGCGCAGAAACGCTGCGACGGCCTCTTCATTTGCGCCGTTCATCGCCGCGCAGTAGACGTTCCCGACGGCGGCGCACTGCTTGGCGATCTTCAGGCAGCGGAAGACCTCTTCATCGGGCTCGGCGAACGTGAGCGGCGGGCACTTGAGAAGGTCAAGCGGCTCCGCGGGCGAAACGGCCCTGTTGGGGTACGTCATCGCGTAGCGGATGGGCAGCTTCATGTCCGGTGTGCCGAGTTGGGCGAGCATCGCCCCGTCGTGAAACTCGACGAGCGAGTGCACGATGCTCTGGCGATGGATGACCGCGTCGACCTGACGCAGCGGCAGACGGTAGAGGCGCATAGCCTCGATGATCTCAAGGCCTTTGTTCATCAGGGTCGCGGAGTCGATGGTGATCTTCGCACCCATTGTCCAGTTCGGGTGCTTGAGCGCGTCGGCCTTCGTCTTAGTCGCAAGCTCCTGCGCGCTCAGACCGTAGAACGGCCCGCCCGAGCAGGTCAAGATCAAGCGCTTGATCTCGCCGCGGTCACGGCAGCCCTGCAAGCACTGGAAGATCGCGCTGTGCTCGCTGTCGACGGGGACGATCTCCGCGCCGCAGCGCTCCGCCGCAGCCACGACGAGCTCGCCCGCGCAGACGAGCGTTTCCTTGTTCGCAAGCGCGATGCGTTTTTTCTTCTCGATGGCGGCAAGCGTCGGCTGGAGGCCGATCATGCCCATCACGGCGGTGACGACCGTGTCGGCGTCGTCCGCCGTGGCGGCGGCCAGAAGGCCCTCCATGCCGGAGAGCACTTGGGTGTTTGTGTCGGAAAGCCGCGCGCGGAGCTCATTTGCCGCGTCCTCGTCATAAAGCACGGCAAGACGCGGGCAAAATTCCCGCGCCTGCTGTTCAATGAGGTCAACGCTCTTATTCGCCGTCAGCGCAGCGACGGAAAGCCCCAGCTCGCGCGCCACCTCAAGCGTCTGGCGGCCGATGGAGCCGGTGGAACCGAGTAAAGCAATACTCCTTGTCATAATAAGCCTCCGCAGACCGCAGCCCACACGACCGGCGCGATGAAGAGCGTGGAGTCAAAGCGGTCGAGCATGCCGCCGTGCGTCAGGAAGAGGTGGCTGTAGTCCTTGATGCCCGCCTCGCGCTTGACAAGCGACATCGAGAGGTCGCCGAGCTGGCCGAAGACATTGGCCACCACGCCGACGAGAATCAGCATGAGGTAGTTCGGCGCATAGCCGAGCCATGCCTTGCCGACAACGCCGAGCAGCACCAGCGCAAGCGCGCTGCCGATGGGCCCGCCGATGGCGCCCGCCCAGGTCTTGTGCGGGCTGACGTGCGGCGCCATCTTGCGCTTGCCGAACCACATACCAAAGTACATCGAGAGTGCATCGCCCGCAAACGCGACGCAGAACGGCGCGAGCACATAGACCTTGCCAAACTCCCCGTCCATACGCAGCAGGAAGATGCAGCTGTACATCGCCGGAAACACAATGCCACCTATGATGGCCACCGCCACATCGTGGAACGTAAACGGTTTTTCCTTTCCGTAAGAGATAACCGCAAAGAGGAACGCCATCATCACAAGAATCCAGCGGAAGATCGTAACGGTCGAAATCGGAAGATCGTATGTGCCGCTCATCTCTTCCTTAAAGAGCCATATCTCCTGCATGACGACCGTTGTGACAAGTCCCCAGTAGAAATTCGCTGGGACGTTCTCTCCCGCCGTGTGCAGCAGCTCATAGGCCGCGATGCCCGCGATGCCGCAGACGACGAGCATCGTCGCCCATGCGGGGCAGGCAAGCAGAACGGCGAGCAGCGCCGGCAATCCAACGATCACCACCAACCATCTTTGTTTCATTTCTGTTTCTCCTGTTTCAGTCCGCCAAAGCGCCGCTCGCGATGCTGATACGCGATGAGCGCCTTGTCGAATTCTCTTTCCGTAAAGTCTGGCCAGAGCGTGTCGCAGAAGTAGAACTCACTGTACGCGCACTGCCACAAAAGGTAATTGCTGATGCGCTTCTCTCCGCCTGGGCGGATGAGAAGGTCGGGATCGGGAAGTCCGCTTGAATAGAGGTAGCGCGAAAAGCCCTCCTCGGTCAGGCTGTCCGCGTCCCGCTCCCCTGCCGCGCAGTCACGTGCGAATGCGCGGGCGGCGTGCAGGATCTCGTCGCGTCCGCCGTAGTTGAGGCAGACATTGGCCTGAAAGCCCTCGATGCGGGAGGAAATCTCATTCGTTTCGTCGATGAGCGCTCTCAGCTCCGGCGTCAGCACGCTGAGGTCACCCAGAAAGTGCAGGCGGTTGCCGTCCTTTTCCATCGTGTCGATGCACTCGTGCAGATATTGCTCGAGTAAGTGCATGATGCCGTCGACCTCGTCCTTCGGGCGCTTCCAGTTTTCGGTCGAAAAGGCGTAGACCGTCAGATAGTCGATGCCCAGGTTCTTGCAGTAGGTGCCGAGCTTTCGAAATGTCTCCGCCCCCGCTTTGTGACCGGCCGAGCGCGGGAGGCCGCGCTTTTGCGCCCAGCGGCCGTTGCCGTCCATAATGACGGCAACATGACAAGGCAGGTTGTTCAAATCAACCTGCCCTGCCTTGTTCTCTTTGGAAAAGAGCCCCATATCAGACCGCCATGAGCTCCTTCTCTTTCTTCTCGAGAAGGGCGTCGACCTCTTTGCACATGTCGTCGGTCAGCTTCTGCAGGTCCTTTTCGGCGACCTTCAGGTCATCCTCGGTGATCTCGCTGGCCTTCTGCTTCTTCTTGAAGGCCTCCATCGCGTCGCGGCGGATGTTGCGGATGGCGACCTTGCCGGTCTCGGAATACTTATGGATCTGCTTGACGAGCTCCTTACGGCGCTCCTCCGTGAGCTGCGGGAAGTTCAGGCGGATGGACTTGCCGTCGTTCTGCGGGTTGATGCCAAGGTCAGACTCCTGAATGGCGCGCTCGATGGGCTTGAGGGCCGTGCCGTCCCACGGGGTGATGACGAGCTGGCGCGGATCGGGAGAAGCGATGGCCGCGATCTGCTGGATGGGCGTGGGAGAGCCGTAGTAGTCGACGCTGATGCGGTCGAGCACAGAGGCGTTGGCGCGGCCTGCGCGCACAGAGGCAAAGTCCGCGTTCACCGCGTCGATGCTCTTTCTCATTTTGTCGGAATAAACCTTGTAATCTTCTTTATTCATGGGGATACCTCCTCAAAAATTTTTATCGTAAAACCGCAGATGCGGGGTCGCTCAGTTTTCGCCGACGATGGTGCCGATCTTCTCGCCCTCGACCGCACGGATGATGTTCTCCGGGTCCTTGAGCGCAAAGACAAGCACGGGGATGTGGTTGTCCATCGAAAGCGACGTGGCCGTGGAGTCCATGACCGCAAGGTGCTGGGCCAGCACGTCCTCATAGGAGATGGCGTCGTACTTGATCGCGTTTGCATCCTTGGCGGGGTCGGCGTTGTAAACGCCGTCGATGTTCTTGGCGAGCAGGATCACATCTGCGTTGATCTCCGCCGCGCGCAGTACCGCCGCCGTGTCGGTCGAGAAGAACGGAGAGCCGATGCCGCAGCCAAAGAGCACTACGCGGCCCTTTTCCAAATGCCGGATGGCGCGGGCGCGGATGTAGGGTTCGGCGACTTCTTTGATCTCCAGCGCCGTCTGCACGCGCACGTCGACGCCCTTCTGCTCGAGCACATCGGCGACCGCCATGCAGTTCATCGCCGTGGCCAGCATGCCCATGTGGTCGGCACGGGTGCGCTCGATGTAGCCCTCGCCGTTTTTCACGCCGCGCCAGAAGTTGCCGCCGCCGATGACGACGCCCATCTGTACGCCCATGTCCGTGCACTTTTTGATGACGTCGCACACCTTGGAAACGACGTCGAAGTCGAAGCCGAAGTGCTTGTCGCCCGCCAGCGCCTCGCCGCTGATCTTGAGCAGCACGCGCTTATACTTGAGTTGAGCCATGCTCATAATCTCCCCTTTCAGGAACAAGTTCAAATTTTCACAGCTACTATTTTAGCGTATTTTTGCTCTTTTGCATAGGGGGAAAGCGTAAACTTTTTTCACAAATTCGCTCTTTCCTTTTTCGTCAAGTTGAACCGCCGTGAATAGCGGAAAAAAGCAGCCGTATGAAACGGCTGCTTTTTTAGATATTTCGTTTACTTGATGCCCTTGATGCGGATAAGGTCCTTCAAAAGCTCGACCGTGCCATCGATGCCGAGCAGGCTCGAATCGATGCAGAGGTCATAGCTCTTGGCATCGCCCCAGTCCTTGGCGGAATAGTAGTTATAGTAGGAAGCACGGGACTTATCCGTCTTCTTGATGCGGTCTTTCGCCTCGTTCTCGCTGATGCCGTTGCGGGCGGCAACGCGCTTGATGCGGTTTTCGAGCGGAGCCGTGATGAAGAGATTGATGACGTCGTCGCGATCCTTGAGCGCGTAGTCCGCGCAGCGGCCGATCAGGACGCAGGGGCCCTTGTCGGCGAGCTTTTTGATCGTGTCGTAGGTCGCCAGGTACACCTGCTGTTCGATGGAGCCCTTGGGCGTCACATGGTTCATCGAGAAGGAATAGGGGTCCATCGCGATGGAATAGAGAAAGCTCTTCGGGCGTTCGTCAAAGGAACGGAACAGCTCTTCGCAAAGTCCGCTCTCCTCTGCCGCCTCCTTGAGCAGCATGTCGTCGTAATAGGCGATGCCGAGCTGCTTGGCAAGCATCGTGCCGATCTCGCGTCCGCCGCTGCCGTATTGTCTGCCAACCGTAATGACCATAAAGATTCCTCCTTTTTCGCGCCTTGAAACAAAATCGGTGCTATTTGGATTATAGCACCGATTTCGTAAGAAGACAATATTTTTTCCTGTTTCGATTTTGCAAAGGCTCGGCCTTATTCCGGAAGCGGCAGGCCGAGGCGGCGATACATCGTCTTTTTCACCGCGCGCAGAATATTTTCATAGCCCGTGCAGCGGCACAGATGGCCGGAGAGGAGCTTTCTGAGCTCGTCATCGGTGTAGAGGCGGTTCGTCTCCAAGATCTCGACCGCAGTCATGATGAAGCCCGGCGTGCAGAAGCCGCACTGGACAGCGGTCTCTTCAATGAACGCCTGCTGGATGTCGCTCAGCTCGCCGTCGGGCCCCATCAGGCTTTCGAGCGTGCGGATGTGCTTGCCGTCCGCCCAGACGGCGAGGTAGATGCACGAGTTGAATGCCTCGCCGTCGATGATGACGTTGCAGGCGCCGCACTCGCCGACCTCGCAGCCCTTCTTCACGGACGTCATGTGGTAGTCGTTTCGCAGCATGTCGGTCAGCGACGCGCGCACGTCGACCATTTTTTCAACGTCTTTGCCGTTTAAGTTGAATCGCACCAGCTTGTACTGACTCATTTGATGACACCTCCCGCCCGTTTGATAGACTCGATCAGGCAGCGCTTGGCCATTTCGACCGCGATGTGTTCGCGGAACGCCTTGGAGGCGCGCCAGCTGTCGCGCGCGTGGATATCCTTCAGCACGGCGAGTGAGAACTCTTCCGCCGTCGTAAGTGTCAAGGGTTTATCCTTGGCAGCTACCTCCGCGCTCGGGCAGCGCATCGGCACAGGGCCGGCGACGCCGTAGGCGATGCGGGCACGCTCAATAGTCTGCTTGTCGGGCGACAGGCGCACGTTCACGCTGCACCCGAGCGTCGCGATGTCCATCGCGTTTCTCATGGCGTACTTGATGTAGTAGCCATAGCAGTTTTCGTAGCTTGCCTTTGGGATCAGGATGGCGGTCTGGATCTCGCCATCCTCCACGCGGATGTCGACCTGACCGGCCTTGATGTAAAAGTCTTTGATGGGCAGGCGGCGGATGCCGTCCTTCCCCGTCAGCTCCACGATGGCCTCCCACGCATGCAGTGTGGAGGCGGAGTCCGCGCTCGTCACGCCGTTGCAGGTGTTTCCGCCGATGGTGCCGATGTTTCGGATCTGCGGGCCGCCGACCATGTCGACCGCCTCGCCGAGGACATTGATGTACTTCTGGATGATGGGGTCGCGCGTGATGTGCGAGAAACTCGAGAGCGAGCCGATGCGGATGTTCTCCTCCTCGTCGATGCTCACGCCGCGCAGCTCGTCGAGGCCGTAGATCGAGATGAGCTCCTTCCCGGCGCGCTTGCCCTCGCGCATCTGCACGAGCACGTCGCTGCCGCCGGCGATGATCTGCGCCTCGGGATGCTCCAAGCGGAGGGCGACAGCGTTTTCGACGCTTTCCGCCTCATAGAGTGCTTTCATGTCATACATGGCTCACTTCTCCTCCTTCCAGCTGTCGTGGATGAGCCCCGCCTTGCTGAACTCGGCGTACAGAACGTGCGGGGTGATGGGAACGGTGTCGATGGCGACGCCGGTGGCGTTGTAGATGGCGTTGCGGATGGCGGGCGCGCCCGAGCACGCGGGCGGTTCGCCGAGCGCCTTCGTGCCGAACGGCGACGTCGGCTCGGGATTTTCGATAAACTGCACCTCGAGATGCGGGTGGTCCATGAACGTCGAGAGCTTGTAGTCAAGAAGATTATTGTTGAGGGGGCGGCCCGTCTTCTCGTCGAATAAAAGCTGCTCGCTCAGGCCGAAGCCGATGGCCATGGACATACCGCCGTGGACCTGCGCCTCGGCAAGCGCAGGGTTGATGAGCTTGCCGCAGTCGTGGACGTTGATGATCTTCTTGAGCGTCACCTTGCACATCGGGATATCCACCTCGACGTCGGCAAAGGTGCAGCCAAACGAATAGGCGTTGTTGCGGATGGTGTAGGTCGACTCGGCGGTGATGTGCTCGGAGTCCGCGGCGTTGTACTGCGCGGTCATCGCAAGGTCTTTCAGCGACATGAGCACCATGCCGTCGCCCTTGCGGATGATGTTTCCGTCGACAATGTCCATATTCGAAACTGCCTGACGGGTGAGCTTTGCCGCATAAGCTAAGATCTTCTCGCGCAGGAGCGTCGCCGTCTGGCGGATGGAGAAGCCCGCGACGTAGGTCTGGCGGCTCGCGTAAGCGCCGAGGCCTGTGGGCGTGATGTCCGTATCCTGACACGAGACGACGCGCACGTCGTGATAGCTCTTGAGGCCGACGGCCTCGGCCGTCATCTGCGCATAGGCCGTGTCCGCGCCCTGCCCGATCTCCGTCTCACCGCACTGCATCGTCACCGTGCCGTCGAGGTTCAGGAGCATGCGGTTCGAGGACGTTTCAAGCGAGATGGGATATACCGCCGTGTTGTACCAGAAGGCCGCCACGCCGATGCCGCGGCGGACGGGGCCGATGTCCTTGGCATACTCCTCGCGCTTTTTGTCGTATTCGATGTACTCCTTCCCCTTTTCCAGACATTCGCGGAAGGAATCGTAGTAGTTCGTGTTACCTGAGAAGCCGTCGTGGAAGCCCTTGGGCATGATGTACTTCATGCGGTATTCGAGCGGCTCCATGCCAACGGCTCTGGCGCACTCGTCGATGTTCGCGTCGTCCGCGAACGACGCCTGCGGCATGCCGTAGCCGCGCATCGCGCCCGCGGCGGGGCGGTTTGTGTAAACGGTGTAGGCGTCGCCCTCAAAATTCTCGCAGGGGTAGATCTGCGGGAACGAACCCATTGCCTTTGCGACGATTGAATGGCCGTGCGAGGCGTAAGCGCCCTGATTGGAGAAGCACTCGACCTTGCGCGCGGCAATCGAGCCGTCCTTATGAAGCCACGTGATGATATGGAAGCGGATCGAGTGGCGCACACGGTTACTGACGAATGTCTCTTCACGCGAGCAGTCGATGCGCACGCATTTTCCGTGCACCTGCGTAGAGCACCACGCGCACAGCGGCTCATAGAGCGCATCCTGCTTATTGCCAAAGCCTCCGCCGATGTAGGGCTTGATGACGCGGATATCCGCCCACGGACGCCCGAGCGCCTGACCGACGATGCGGCGGATGATGTGCGGGATCTGCGTGGAGGACACGACGACGATGCGGCCATTTTCCTCGTAAGCGTAGCAGCCGTGGTTTTCAATGTGGCTGTGCTGCACGGTGGGGGTGTTGTACCAGCCCTCGACCTTGATGAGGCCGGGCTCTTTGATCGCCTGCTGATAATTGCCCTTGCGGATATCGGTGTGCTTCAGGATATTCCCAGGGAAATTTTCGTGGATGCAGGGCGCGTCGGGCTCCATGGCCTTCTGCACGTCGAGCACAAACGGGAGTTCCTCATATTCGACCTTTAGCGCGCGCACGCCCTGCATGGCCGAGACCTCATCCTCCGCAATGACGACCGCGACGTCGTCGCCGTAGTAGCGCACATGGCGGTTCAAAAGATTGCGGTCGGCCACGTCCTGATGCCCCGGGTCCATCGACCAGGGATGGCCCGCCGTCGGGAAGCAGTGCTCCGGCACGTCGAAGCAGGTCAGCACCTTCACAACGCCGGGGATGGCCTCCGCCGCGGACTTGTCGATGGATTTGACAAATCCGTGCGCGATGGTGGAATGTTTGATGCGCGCATAGAGCGCACCGGCCGGCATCCGATCCTCATAGTATTTCGTGCGTCCGGTGACCTTGTCGAACGCATCGACGCGGATCTCGCTTTTTCCTACCTTGCTCATCTGTCTACCTCCTGTTCCGAGCAGCCGCTTTGTCGGTTTTGCTCGAAATCTGCAACTCCTTTGCTATTATTTTAGCACATTTCGCACAGCGTGTACAGTGCTGCATGCGTGATATAATACAAATGATCGCGGATGTACCATTTTGTCCGCTTTTTTCTGCCGATTGGTGAAAAAGAAACGAATGACTGGTGATTTTAGATGGATAGCACGTTGAAAATAGGATGCGTGGTCATGGCGGCGGGCAATGCCGCGCGCTTTGGCGAAAATAAACTCGCCGCGACGGTAAACGGAAAGCCGCTTATCGAGCATGCGCTCGATGCGATCCCGCGGGAGAGCTTTTCCCGCGTGCTGGTCGTGACGCAGCACGAAAACGTGGAAGCGGCCGCCAAAAAGTTTGGCTTTGAAACGCTGCGGAACGAACATCCCGAGCGCGGCCAGAGCGAGACGATCCGCCTCGGCACGGCGGCGCTGTCAGACTGTGACGCGCTCTGCTTCATGGTGGCCGACCAGCCGATGCTCAAGCGCGAGACCGTCGCGCAGGAGCTTGAGTTCTTCCGCGCGCACAGCGAAAACATCGTCGGATTGGGACACAACGGCGTGCGGGGCAACCCCTGCCTCTTCCCTGCCCGCTTCTTTCCTGAGCTTTTATCGCTTGAGGGCGATGTCGGCGGCAGCGCAGTCATCAAGAGGCATTTAGATGATCTGCTGCTCTTTGAAGCGCCGGAGACGGAGCTGCGCGACGTTGACACGAAGGAAGCGCTCGAAGCGCTTAAGAAACGCTGATCTCGCCGCGGAGGTCTTCTTCCATTGCCTGCTTGATCTTCTCCTTGTCGTAGCCACAGGAGAAGAGATAGTACAGCTTGGCGACGGCGGCCTCGGTCGTCATGTCAAGTCCGCTGACCGCGCCCGCCTTTTTGAGCGCGCTGGACGTTTCGTAGGTGCCGAGCGACACCGCGCCCTGCGGACACTGCGAGCAGACCGTGAGCACCGTGCCGTTCTGAAACGCCTTGCGGATGATGGGCAGCAGCGCGTTCCCGTCGCCGGGGATGTTGCCCGCGCCGAACGTCTCGATGACGATACCGCGGAGCTTTTCGGTCATAATGGCCTCGAACAGCGAAAACTGAATGCCCGGAAATACCTTGATGACGCCGATGGGGATGTTGTCAAGCGTCTGGAGCTTGAGCCCGCCTTCCTGCCGCGGCAGGAGGGCGGCTTCGTTATATTTGATGGAAATGCCCGCCTCGGCAAGGCTGGAGTAGTTGGGCGAAACGAAAGCGATGAGTCCGTCGGCGGAGTATTTTGTCGCGCGGTTGCCGCGCAGCAGCTTTCCGCCAAAGTACAGGCACGTCTCACGCACGATACCTTCCCCCGCAATCAGCAGCGCGGTGATGAGATTGTCGCGCCCGTCGCTACGAATTTCGCACAGCGGGATCTGCGAGCCCGTGAGCACCACGGGCTTGTCGAGCCCATCGAGCATAAACGACAGTGCCGAAGCCGTGTAGGCCATCGTGTCCGTGCCGTGCAGGACGACGAAGCCGTCGTAATCGTCATATTTCTGCGCGATCAGCTCTGCGATGCAGTTCCATTCGCGCACGGTCATGTTGGATGAATCCAGCAGCGGCGAGAGCTCGTAGAATTCCCACTCCGGCATCTCCGGCGCGCGGAGGTCGGGGATGGCGTCGAGCGCGGCGCGGAAGTAGCCCGCGCGCGGCGCGGAGCCGTTCTCCGTGCGCGTCATACCGATGGTGCCGCCGGTATAGATGATGAGAACTCGTTTCATAGCTCTCTCCTGATTGTATTACTTTTTGTACGGCGTATGGTCGAGCGGCAGGCTGCGGCGGCGCTCGCCGTCGTAGCGGTAATACGCCTGCGCGATGGCCGGCGCCGTGGGGATGGACGTGATCTCACCGATACCGATGGCGCCGTTGGCGAGGTTTAATCCCGGCTTGTCGATGACGATCGCCTTGATCTCGGGGATCTGATGCGAGCGGAACAGGCCGAGCGTGCCGTATTTTGCCGTGGGCTTGCCGTGGTCGAGCGGGTACTGCTCTGTCAAGGCGTAGCCCATGCTCATCACGACGCCGCCCTCGATCTGCCCTTCGCAGGACAGCGGGTTGATGGCCTTGCCGACATCGTGCGCGGCGACCATCTTTTTAATTTTGCCCGTCTCCTTGTCGAGAATGCACATCTGCGTCGCGTAGCCATAGGCGACATGGCTGACGGGATTCGGCACGTCCGCGCCGAGCGGGTTCGTCTTGGCGTAGTATTCGCCGTAAAACTCCTGCCCCTTCAAATCGCTCAGCGAGCGGTACTCCATCGCGTCGCGCAGCAGCAGGCATGCGCGGCGGCAGGCCTCGCCGGTGACGAGCGTCTGGCGCGAGCCGGAGGTATCGCCGCTGTCAGGCGTTATGAACGTGCTGTTGCCGTCGTAGACGACCTGATCGCGCGTGAGCTTTGCGTTTGTCACGACGAGCTGCACCAGCACCGTGCCGAGACCCTGACCGATGCAGGACGCGCCCGCGCGGATGTGGACCTTGCCATCATCGCCGATGACGAGCTTGCAGCGCCCATAGTCGGGAAGACCGACGCCGACACCCGCGTTTTTCATCGCGCAGGCAAGGCCGACCGGCTCGCCGTTTTTGACCGCTTCGTCATAGTAGGGCTTGATGGCCTCGAGCGTTTCGACAAGGCCCGTTTCGGGGCCGACGATCTGGCCGTTCGGCAGCACCTCGCCCGGGCGGATGGCGTTGCGGTAGCGAATCTCCCACAGGGAGATGCCGACAAGGTCGGCCATCTCGTTGAGTAGCGTTTCAGTCGCAAAGCAGGTCTGCGTCACGCCGAAGCCGCGGAACGCGCCCGCGGGCGGGTTGTTGGTATAGTAGGCCGTGCCCTCGATCTCGAAATTCTGATAGTTGTAGGGGCCGGCCGCGTGCGTGCAGGCACGCTCGAGCACCGGGCCGCCGAGGGAGGCGAACGCGCCGGTATCGGAGTAGACCTTGGCCTTAACGCCCTGGATGATGCCGTTTTCGTCGCAGCCCATCGTGAAGTCCATCCACATCGGATGGCGCTTGGGATGGACGAGCAGCGATTCCTGCCGTGTGAGCTTCACCTTGACCGGCACACGCGCGATGTATGCGATGAGCGCCGCGTGGTGCTGCACGGACATGTCCTCTTTCCCGCCGAAGCCGCCGCCGACAAGCATATTTTCGACCTGGCAGTGGGCAAAATCGACGCCAAGCATCGCCGAGCACTCGTGCTGGGTGGTGTGCGCGCTCTGGTCGGTCGTCAGCAGCTTCACGCCGCCGTTTTCAAGCGGGAGCGCGACGCAGCACTCGGGTTCCAAAAAGGCGTGCTCCGTCCACGGAGTCTCAAACTTCTCGTGTAAGACGTATTTGGAATGTTTGATGGCCTCATCGGCGTTGCCGCGCACAACGTGGCGGTGCGCCTGCAAATTGCCGCGGTTGCCCATGATGACCTCGGGCGCGCCGGGGGCGGACGCCTCCTCGGGCCCGTAGACCGCGGGGAGCTCTTCGTAGACGACACGCACGAGCTTTTTCGCCTTTTCAAGCGTTTCCTGATCGCGCGCGCATACGAGCGCGACTGCGTCGCCAAGGTACTGCGTGATCTCCCCCTCGCCGATGAGCGTCGGCTGGTCCTTCTGGATGTGGCCGACGTTTTGCTGGCCCGGAATATCCTTTGCCGTCAGCACGCAGACGACGCCGGGGAGCTCTTCCGCTTCTTTCGTGCGGATATAGAGCACGCGGGCGCGCGGGTACTGGCTGCGCACCGCGCCGCCATAGCACATGCCGTCAACATAGATGTCGTCGGGGTACTTGCCATAGCCCTGTACCTTTTCGGCGACGTCGATACGGTGCACGCGCGAGCCGACCTGAAAGTCTTCCTTCTTTTCGGGAATTTTCCCCTCGCGTAAAATCTTCGCCGCAAGCAGGATGCCGTCGATGATCTTGACATAGCCCGTGCAGCGGCAGATATTGTTGCGGATGGCAAAGGCCGCCTCTTCGCGTGTCGGGTCAGGGTTCTGGTCGATGAGTCCCTTGGCCGAGATGACCATGCCCGGGATGCAGAAGCCGCACTGCACGGCTCCGGCCTCACCAAAAGCGTAGGTAAAGGCCTCCTTTTCAAAGTCGGAAAGGCCCTCGACCGTGACGATATGTTTCCCCTCCAGCTTGTCTGTCTGAGGGATGCAGGCTTTCGTCGGCTTGCCGTCGATGAGGACATGGCACGTGCCGCACGCGCCCTCACTGCACCCGTCCTTGACGCTGGTCAGATGCAGCTCGTCGCGAAGATAGCGGATGAGTTTTTGATTTTTCTCCACCGTGACCGGTGTACCGTTGACAACGAATGCAGCCATTTCAGATCTCCTGTTCACGAGAAAATCACAAATATCACAATTATTTTGGTTGCCTAACTAATTTTATTGTAGCACAAGCACAACAAAGACGCAACACAAATTCTAAATTCCGATATTCTATTTTCGGAATCACGCTTTTTGCCTCAAATCCTTGACAAATTTCTCCTGATGGGCTAAGATGTCGCCGTACCTGCAAGGGGCGCTGGCGCAAGCCGGCTGTGATGCGGCGTATCGCCGTCGCTGTCCCTCAGACCTGATCCGGGTAATGCCGGCGTAGGAATGCAAAGATGATCTTGCCTGAACTTTGCACCGTGACGTCGACGCCGCGGTGCTTTTTTGCGCCGCGGCGCGGACAGGGGCACATTTCACTTCAATAGGAGGAATCTCACATGAGCAACACGTCCACCCACTCCAGCACCCGCCGCCTGGCTGAAGGCGGCATCTGCATCGCCCTCGCGCTCGTTCTGAGCTACATCAAGATTCCCATCGACCTTTCGTTCGGCGGCTTCGGCGGCTCGATCAACCTCGTGATGATCCCACTGATCCTCTTTGCTGTGCGTTGGGGCGCACCCTGGGGTCTGCTCGCCGGTCTTGCCTTCGGTACGCTCAAGTATTTCTTTGCCGAGGGCTTCGCTGTGAGCTGGGTCTCCATCATCTTCGACTATTCCCTTGCTTACGCCGCTGTTGGCTTCGCGGGTCTTCTGCGCGCCAAGAACAACAACTATTCCAAGCTTCCCATCGCGGCGCTCGTTGGCTGCTTCGGCCGCTTTATCATTCACTTCATCTCCGGCGTGACGGTCTATGCACAGTATATGCCCGAGGAATTCATGGGCATGACCATGACGTCTCCCGTGTTCTACTCCGTGCTGTACAACGGCACGTATATGCTGCCGAACACGATCCTCGCGATCGTCATCTGCGCGTTGCTGATGAAGCCCGCAGCGAAGCTGCCGAGCGCAGAGTAAAAGAATAATATGGCAGCGCGACAGCGCTGCATTTGTTCCCTGCGCCGCGCAGGGGTGCGATAATAAGGGAGGGGTATCTCTTTTTGAAAAAGAGATACCCCTCCCTTACACCCTCCCAGAGAAAATTTTCATTGCAAGCGAGCAGCTCGAAGAGGTGCGATGCTTGCCGATTGCACTTCCCTGCGCGCGGCGAAGCCGCGTTAGCATTGCTATACGATTTGGCCTACTTCTATCATCCGCTGCCGCTCTGCTCATCTTGTTTTGGTGCAGCCTAATCATCTGACAATGCATATCGTCTTGGTAGTGCGTACTGCGGCGAGCGCCAGCAAAGCCGCCTCGGCAGGCAATAGCAAATCTGTACAAGTCCAAAGTAGGCGGAAATTGCGTAAGGCTACCGAATCGCAGGCAAAGCGACAGCGAAGATAGAAGCAAACCAAGTCGTTTAGATACAACACCCGGCAGGCACCTGATTCCGCAGGCCGCGCAACTCTTCAAGTGCCAATCTGCTAATGCAAAGCCTTTCTCTTGGGGTTCCAAAGGGGCCATTCTCTTTTGCGAAAGAGAATGGCCCCTTTGTCCCGTTCCCCTGCGCCGCGCAGGGGAAAAACCGCTCCCCGCGCAGCGGGAATGTTGTATTTACTTCTTGCGCTCCACCAATTTCTGGTATTGTTCCGAGATCTTTTTTCGAATATTTTCGATCTCGCGGCTTCCTTCCTCCTGCGTGTCGAGGACGAAGTTCTTCGTGCCGAGTTTGAAAAACAGCATGAACGCCTCAGTCACCATGCGGCGGGTCTCGCGGTCGAGGTTTTTATAGGTCTTGAGCATCGCTGCGGCGCTTTTGAGCTTTTCCTCGGTGAGCTCGCTGAGCGTTTTTGCGCCCGAGGCGGTGAAGACGCTGTACAGCGCGTCGGCCAGCGCTTCGCGCTGCTGAGTGTTGAGCGAATCGGCCCAGGACGAGAGCGTTTCATCGACGAGCTTTCCCTCGCGGGAAAAGTCGTCGAGGTGGACAAACTGCGTACCCAGCACCTGCCAGGAAAACCCGTCATGCTGGTAAAGGCCGTCATAGGTCGAATGCACGACCTGATAGCGCTTTTCATGCTCCATCAGCATGCCGACGACGGACGTCTGCGGCAGGATCGTATGGATGCGGCTTGCGATGCGCTTGTGGCCCGGCGTCTCGCTGATGTCCCAGGCGAAGCCGGGGCCGTCGTTATTATGGACGGCGACGATACGCTCTTGGATCTCGCCGCTGCTCTTCGCCGCGCTGTAAACGGCGAGGTTGCCGCCCTTGGAGTGTCCGCCGATGCGGATGGTCTTGTCGCTGTACTGCCGCGCGACACGCGCGACGTATTCGACCGCCTGCTTCTGCGAGGGGATCTCCTCCAAAAAGCCCATGTTGAGGTCTTCCTTCCACCCGACGATCGTATCGTCCGTGCCGCGGAACGAGATATAGATGCTGCCGTTGCCAAGGTCGATCGTCAGCGCCGCAAACTGCTGCTCGATGGAATCGTCAAGCAGCGCCGTGTAGCCGTTAAGCGTCATATTGCGAAAGCGCGGGCTCGTCATCAGCTTGCGCAGCATTTTCGAGATCGTGTCCGGCACGAGGACACCCATGGGAACGTCCTTCCCGCCGTGGCGGGCGAAAAACGCCTCCGCCGCCCGCTGCGGCGAATCGATCGTTCAGCGGCAGGCCGCGCCCGAGCTCGGGCGGCGGCACGATGCCGTCAAAGTCGACAAAGCTCAGCTCTGCCAGAATCAGCGCGTCCACCTCGTTGAACGGCGAAATTTCGAGCGTCAGATCCCCGCGCCAGTCCAGATAATCCATCAGATTTGCCATTTGTTACCTCCGTCAATGGGTCTCGTTTTCTTTCATCGTATGGCGCGCATAGCCGCTGCGCCACAGCCGCACGGCGCGCGCTTGCAGCGCCTCGGGCTTGTTGGGGAGTTTTTCCGCCGCGACCTCGTCTAAAAGCCGCGCAAGCACCGCACCGATCTCGCGCCCGCGATAGCCGAGGGCGGCGAGGTCTTCCCCGCTGATCTTGAGCTCGTGGATCGAGCAGCACGCGCCCTCTGAGATCAGCTCGTCGTAGATTTTCTGTGCTTCGTGCCACGGTGCCTGCGCCCGCTCTAATCCTGCGGGGGCCTTGGCGGCGTTGTCGGCCTGCTTGGTGTAAAGCAAATTCTGCACCGTTTCCACGCCGAGGCGCGCCATCTCCTTATGGATGGCCACCTGCTCGGGACGGAACATATCGTCGAAACAGGCGAGCTGCGCGCGTATTCTGTCACGCAGCGCCTTTTCAAAGTGCAGCCGCGCCATGATGTCCTCCGCCATTTGAGCGGAAATCGCCGTGTGGCCGTAAAAATGTCCGATACCTTGCTCGTCAAACGTCCGGCACAGGGGCTTACCGAGGTCATGGAAGAGCATCGTCCATCTCAGCTCCCGCTTTGGCGGCACGGCGGCGACAGCGCGCGCCGTGTGACCCCAGACGTCGAAGCAGTGGTGGTAATTGCACTGGTCAAAGCCGACGCAGGGTGAAATCTCCGGAATCGGCACGCCCAGAATGTCGGGAAAGGTCAAAAGCGTCTCCCCCACGTTTTCGCCGAGCAGGAGCTTGTTCATCTCCGCATACACGCGCTCGTGCGCGACATGGGCGAGTAGGCCGCGCGCCTCATGTGCGGCGCGGGCGGTCTCCTTCTCCGCCGAAAAACCGAGCACGGAGCAGAAGCGCACGAGCCGTAAAATGCGCAGCGCGTCTTCCTCAAACCGCCGCTTCGGCTCGCCGACGCAACGCAGGACGCCTGCTTTCAGGTCTTCCTGCCCGCCGTAGGGGTCGACGATCGTGCCGTCCGGCGACAAAGCGATGGCGTTGACCGTGAAGTCGCGGCGGGCAAGGTCCTCTTCAATGCTCGTGCCGAACGTGACGGAATCTGGGTGGCGGTTATCTCTGTACGCGCCGTCGCGGCGCATCGTCGTGAGCTCGATGGGCAGTCCCCCGCTCACAACTGTCACCGTGCCGTGCTGCAAGCCCGTCGGATGCGCGCTTTCGCTGAAAAGGCGCAGCACCTCCTGCGGCAGGGCGTCGGACGTCATGTCATAGTCGGACGGCGCTTTGCCTCGCAGCATTTCGCGCACGCAGCCGCCGACTAAGTACGGCGAATAGCCCGCGCCTTGCAGCGTGGAGATGACCGTTTCGACTTCCTTCGGTAAAAAGAGCATGGAACCCTCACAAAAAATCAAATTTTTAGCATTGCACTCCGTTCGCCGCTATATTATAATAGAAAATCCATAAAAAGTAAATCTCCTGTGCTTCGCACAAGGAAAGGATTTGATACAATGACTAATCAGAAGGATATTTTCTCCTATCTCGTCCCCGGCAAGTGCGCGCATCTGGCCGGTATCGGCGGCGTTTCGATGAGCCCGCTGGCAGAGGTGCTGCACGGCATGGGCCTCAAGGTCCAGGGCAGCGACATGAACGACGGCCCGTCCGTCGAGCATCTGCGCTCGCTCGGCATCCCCGTGGCCATCGGCCACGCGGCGGACAACCTCGGCGAGTGCGACTTTGTCATCCGCACCGCCGCCATCCACGACGATAATCCCGAGATCTCCGGCGCGGTGACGCGCGGCATCCCCGTTTTCGAGCGCGCGCAGGCTTGGGGCGCTATTATGAAGGGCTACAAAAACGCCCTCTGCATCTCCGGCACGCACGGCAAGACGACGACCACTTCGATGGCGACGCATATCTTCATGGCGGCGCAGAAGGACCCGACTGTCATGATCGGCGGCACGCTTCAGCTTCTCCATTCCGGCTATCGCGTCGGCAAGGGCGATACGATCATCGCCGAGAGCTGCGAATACTGCAACTCGTTTTTGAGCTTCTTCCCCACCGTCGCGGTCATTTTGAACGTGGAGGCCGACCATCTCGATTTCTTCAAGGACTTAGCGGATGTGGAGCACTCGTTCCGCCACTTTGCAGAGCTCGTCCCCATCGGCGGACATGTGGTCGCCAACATGGATGATGAGGGTGCGCGCGATGCGCTCAGGGGCATTTCCCAGCCGATCTTCTGGTTCAGCTATGACGATCCCGCCGCGCAGTGCCGCGCGGAAAACGTCGTCTGGACGGACGGGCTTCCGAGCTTTGACATCTATATCCGCGGCAGTTACTACGCTCATGTTTCCCTGCGCGTGGGCGGCAAGCACAACGTGATGAACGCACTGGCCGCGGCGAGCGCCGCATATCTTCTCGGCGTCAGCGGTGAGGCCGTCGGTCTCGGCCTTGCAACGTTCACCGGCGCGGGCCGCCGCTTTGAGTACAAGGGAAGCTTCCACGGCGCGGACGTCTACGACGACTACGCCCACCACCCCGGCGAGCTGCACGCGCTGCTCGAAATGGCGAAGACGCTGCCCTACAAGCGCATCATCTGCGCCTTCCAGCCGCACACCTACACGCGCACGAAGGCGCTGTTTAACGATTTTGTCAAAGAGCTGCGCGTGCCCGACGTCGTGGTGCTGGCGGAAATTTACGCCGCGCGCGAGCAGAACGATATCGGCATTTCGTCGATGGACCTGAGCCGCGAGATCCCCGGTTCTGTCTATTGCCCCACGCTCGACAAGGTGACCGCCGCGCTTGCGCGCATCGCCTGCCCGGGCGACCTTATTTTGACCGTCGGCGCGGGCGATATATTCAAGGCCGGCGAAAAACTGCTGAAAGAAGAGAAATAAAGCAACATGGAAATCTCCCCGATCTATCACAATTCCCGCCCCGAGGGCGAGCTGCCCGCGCAGGAAACGGCCGCGTTCGACTTTTTAGATTCCCTCGGCATCGACTATGAGCGCGTGACCCACGAGCTGGCCGACACGATGGAAAAATGCGACGACGTATCCGCCGTGCTCGGCGTGGACGTGTGCAAGAACCTCTTCCTCTGCAACCGGCAGAAGACGAGCTTCTATCTTTTATGTATGCCGCCGCACAAGGCGTTTCATACGAAGGACTTGAGCCATCAGATCGGCTCGGCCCGCCTGTCGTTCGCGCCGGAGGAGCAGCTCTGGGAGCTGCTGCACTGCACGCCGGGGTCTGCAACGATCCTCGGCCTGATGAACGATGATGAGAACCGCGTGCAGCTGCTCATCGACAAGGAGACCTATGAGGCGGAGTATTTCTCCTGCCACCCGTGCCTCTGCACCTCGACCATCAAGCTCAAGACGAGCGACGTCAAAAATATGCTGCTGCCGAAAGTGCACCATGAGCCCATCGTCGTGGAGCTGTAAGAGGAAAAATCAAGCAAAAAGGTTCCGAAGAGACTTCTTCGGAACCTTTTATATGAGCTCTTTTACTGTAAGGTATATCGGCTTGTCAACGTCCGCGTCAGAGCAGGTACAGACGCCGGCGGTGTAGTCAGGGAACGGTTCGAGCGCGAAAACGCGCTCATTCGGTAAGCTCGGCACTTTCCTGTCCCGCAATGCGACGGCGCTGATTCCCGCGCGCTTGCAGCGGCTCTCCCGCTGCACCCAGAGGCGCCAAAAATCGGCGTCATTTGCCGCGTGAAAGCGCGTGCGCATCGCGCCGCTCACAGGGCGAAGACACTCGATATCCGCGCCGATTGGCTCGTTGTGAACAGCCAGCAGCGCAGCGCCGCGCGTGTGGCTCAGGCTGAAATGAACGTCCGGATGCGAAGCAAAGTACGGCTTGCCGTGCTCGCCGTAGGAAAGCTGCGGTAAGTCCTCCAAGCCGTAAAGTTCATGCAGTGCACGGCAGAGCAGCGCGTAGGCACAGAGGGGTTCCGATGTTTTGATGCGGTCTTGCCGCTCAGGCGGCAGAAAACGCGCGAGCGTGGACCGTTCCGCTTCTGAGAGCGGTCGATCTAATTTTACCGCATACAACCGGATATTCACGATGTTCCGCCCCCTTTGCGCAGCGATTCCTGCGGAAATTATAGGAGAAATGGCACGGCCTGTCAAATTTTCTCCGCACATGGAAAAATTTTTTGAAATTTTTCCGTCAAAAAAGAGGAAAGCAATCATTTTCGGCGTATATATACCATAGACAGAAAAATGTTCCGTGCGCAGAAGTGAGAAAGGAGGACGCCATGGCCTTTGACCGTCAGTTTTTGGACGAGCTCATCGCCCGCAACGACATTGTCGACGTTGTCAGCAATTATGTCTCGCTCCAGCCGCGCGGCGGGAGTCTGTGGGGCTGCTGCCCCTTTCACAGCGAAAAGACGCCGTCGTTCCATGTGCTGCCGGACAAGCAGCTGTGCTACTGCTTCGGCTGCAAAAAAGGCGGCGGCGTCATCAACTTCATCATGGAGGAGGAGAATCTCTCCTTCCCCGATGCGGTGCGCTTTCTCGCACGGCGCGCGAACATGCCCGTGCCGGAAGAAGAGCACAGCGACGAGAGCCGGCTGCGTTCGCGCATCCTGTCGCTCAACCGCGACGCGGCGCGCTTTTACTACGAGCAGCTCTACTCGCCCAAGGGCGCGCCGGTGCTCGAGTATATGAAAAACCGCAAGATCACGCGGCGCAATGCAACGAACTTCGGCCTCGGCGCATCGGCGGACGAGTGGGACGGCTTATTGACCGCGATGCGGAAAAAGGGCTATGGCGACGGCGAGCTGCTTGCCTCGGGACTTGCCATCCGCGGCAAGAACGGCGGGCTGTACGACAAATTCCGCAAGCGCCTCATCTTCCCTATCATCGACGTGCGCGGCGACGTGCTGGGCTTTGGCGGGCGCATCATCAGCAAGGACGATCCGGGCGCGAAGTATATGAACACGCCCGAGACCATCGTTTACAGCAAGCGGCGCGTTTTATACGGGCTGAACCTGGCCAAAAAGAGCAAGCGCAGCAACATTATTTTGGTCGAGGGCAACATCGACGTCGTGATGCTGCATCAGGCGGGATTCGACAATGCTTGCGCCTCGATGGGCACAGCGCTGACGACGGAGCAGCTGCAATTACTCAGTCGCTACACGAAGGAGATCGTGCTCTGCTACGACAACGACGACGCGGGCAAGGTCGCGACGCAGAAGGCGCTGACGCTTCTCAATAACACCGACTTTCAGGTCAAGGTGCTCGAGCTCCCCAAGCGGCTCGTCGACGGAGAGTACATCAAACAGGACGCGGACGACTTCATCAAGTTCCAGGGTAAGGACGCCTTTGAGCATCTGCTTTCCGGCAGCGAGAGCGGGATGGACTTCCGCATGGCGCAGCTCAAGTCAAAGTTCGACCTCAAAAGCGACGAGGGACGTATCGGCTTTGCCGAAGCGGCAGCAGGATTGCTCTCCACAGTGCCGAACGCGGTTGAGCGCGAAATTTACACCGTGCGCGCGTCCGAGGCCGCGGGCATCACGCCCGACGCGATGAAGCTCGAGGTCGAGCGCGCGCGAAAACGCGCCCGCTACAAGGAAAAGCGCGAGCAGGAGCGGCGGGACCTGAATCCCGCGGCGTCCGCCCAGCCGCGTGAGCGGTCGATCCGCTACACCGACCTTCGCTCGGCGCTTGCCGAAGAAGGCGTGCTGCGGCTTTTGACGCTGGACGATTCCCTCTTTGGCGAGAATCCGCCGATCCGGGAAGAGGACTTCTCCTCTCCCCTCCTGGGCCGGTTCTTCACGGCGCTGCGCGCGCAGCTGCGCGAGAGCGGGCAGGTGAACATCCCAGCGCTGGCGGAATTTTTCACGTCGGAGGAGATCAGCCACTTGATCGGTATCCTGCAAAAGCCGGAATCGCTCAAAAACGGCACGCAGGCGCTCAGCGACTACTGCAATATCATTTTAGACGAAGCGCACAAGCGCGCGGCCGTCAATGAAGACCCCCTGATGGCCGCGATGGAAAAGAATAAATATAAGGGTAACGGAGGAAAGCAAACATGGAAGAAAAACAGCTGACCAGCAGAGAGCTGGAGGAACAGGCCAATGCGCTGCTCGCCGAGGCGGATTTTGAGGAGATCAAGCTGCCGAAGAAAGCGAAAAAGGCCGCAGCGGCCAAGAAAGCGAACGAGGATACCGCGCAGGCGGAAAAGCCCGCGGAGAAGTATCCCCCGCTGGATGAAAAGCTGGTCGCCTCCCTGCCCGCGGCGGCGCTGCTGCAGGGCAACGAAAAGCTCATGGAGATCTTTGCCAAGGGCAAGGCCAAGGGCAAGCTCAGCTCCAGCGACCTGATGGAGACTATCGACGAGATGAACCTTGAGAGCGAGCAGCTCGACCAGATCTACGACTCGCTCGAAACGCTCGGCATCGACATCGGCACCGCCGAGGCCATCGACAGCAGCATCGACGATGTGGAGCCGCCGATGGAGGAGATCGCCGAGATCGAAGAGGAAGAGCTCGTCGACCCGAACGAGCTGGTCGACAGCTTCTCGACTGACGACCCCGTGCGCATGTACCTCAAGGAGATCGGTAAGGTGTCGCTGCTGTCGGCGGACGAGGAAATTTCGCTCGCGACCGCGATGTCCGCGGGCGTGGAGGCCAAGCAGAAGCTCGAAGAGGCCGAAAAGAACGGCACGGAGCTGAGCGAAGAGGAAATGAAGGCACTCAAATCTGCCGTCAAGAAGGGCGAGCGCTCCAAGCAGCGCTTGGCCGAGGCGAACCTGCGTCTCGTCGTGTCCATCGCCAAGCGCTACGTGGGCCGCGGCATGCTGTTTCTCGACCTCATTCAGGAGGGCAACCTCGGCCTTATCAAGGCCGTCGAAAAGTTCGACTACACCAAGGGCTACAAGTTCTCGACCTACGCGACGTGGTGGATCCGTCAGGCCATCACTCGCGCCATTGCTGACCAGGCGCGCATCCGTATCCCCGTTCATATGGTCGAGACCATCAACAAGGTCATCCGCGTGTCCCGTCAGCTCTTGCAGGAGCTCGGCCACGACCCCTCTCCCGAGGAGATCGCCGCCGAGATGGACATGCCCGTCGACAAGGTGCGCGAGATCCTGAAGATCGCGCAGGAGCCCGTCTCCCTCGAAACGCCGATCGGTGAAGAGGAAGACAGCCACCTTGGCGACTTCATCCCCGACGAGGGTGCGAGCGAGCCGAGCGAGGCCGCGTCGTTCACGCTGCTGCAGGAGCAGCTCGTCGACGTGCTCTCCACCCTCACCCCGCGTGAGGAGAAAGTCTTGAAGCTGCGCTTCGGCATTGAGGACGGCCGTCCCCGCACGCTCGAAGAGGTCGGCAAGGAGTTCAACGTCACGCGCGAGCGCATCCGCCAGATCGAGGCCAAGGCGCTGCGCAAGCTGCGCCACCCCAGCCGCAGCAAGAAGCTCAAGGACTTCTTGAACTGAAAAATCGAGAAACGAAAAATCAAAATGCATGGTCAAGTTGCAGAAATGCGATTTGACCATGCTTTTTTCTTGCATTTTGCAGGATTTCCGTCAAAAATCCGCTCAATTCTCTCTCAATCACTGTAAACCTGTGAAATATTTATGGTTGACAGTCAAGAAGTTCTCTGGTAGATTGTAAACATCATTTTTCTTGGAGGTTTACAATGTCAAAGACCAAGCAGCTTGTATTTTGCAGCCTGTTTACAGCGCTGATCGCTGTGGGCGCATTCATCAAGATCCCCGTCCCCGTCGTCCCCTTTACCCTGCAATACTTATTTACGATGCTCGCAGGGCTCATTTTAGGCCCGCGCCTCGGAACGATCTCCGTGACTGCCTACATGCTGCTGGGATTGGCCGGCCTTCCCATCTTTACGGAGGGCGGCGGACTGTGGTACGTGCTCAAGCCGAGCTTTGGCTATATCATCGGCTTCTGCATCGGGACCTACGTGACCGGCACGCTCGCCGCTAAGCTGAAAAAGCGCACCTTTGCCCGCTATCTTGCTGCCAATCTGGCAGGCCTCGCCGTGGTGTACGCCGCGGGGATGATCTACTACTATGTGATCTGCAACTACGTGCTGAACACCCCCATCGCGGTGGGCCCGCTGTTCCTGTACTGTTTTGTTCTCGCCGTTCCCGGCGACACCGCACTGAGCGTTCTGGGCGCAGTTCTCATCAAGCGTCTCGCTCCGCTTCTGGAGCGCAGCGGCATCTGGACCGTCTCCGGAACGCCCAATATTCCTCAGGCGGCAACGGCAGCAAGATCTTGACAAGCACACGGAGGTAACGCGATATGGACATACTCAACCTGGCACAGGAGATCATTCACGGTAAGCGCCTGACACGCGAGGATGACCTCTCTTTCTTTCTCACCTGCGATTTAGAGCCGCTCTGTCAGGGTGCGGACGAGATCCGAAAGGCCTGTGTCGGCGACAAGGTCGACCTCTGCTCGATCATCAACGGTCGCAGCGGCCGCTGTCCGGAGGACTGCAAATACTGCGCGCAGTCCGCGCACTATCACACGGAATGCGACGTTTACGACTTTCTCCCTGAAGAGGCGATCTTAGAGGCCTGCAAGATGAACGAAAGCGAGGGCGTGGACCGCTTCTCTATCGTCACCGCGGGAAGAGCCCTGACCGGCGAGGAGTTCGATCAGGCGATCCACGCTTATGAGACGATGCACCGCGAGTGCAAGATCGACCTGTGCGCGTCCATGGGCTTTTTGAGCGCCGAGCAGCTTCACCGGCTGCACAAGGCGGGCGTCACGAGCTATCACCACAACATTGAGACCTCGAAGCGGAACTTCCCGAACATCTGCACCACCCACACCTACGACATGAAGGTAGAGACTCTGAAAAAGGTCAAGGCGGAGGGCATGTGCGCCTGTTCCGGCGGCATCATCGGCATGGGTGAAACGTGGGAAGACCGCCTGGACATGGCGGTCAGCCTTGCAGAGCTCGGCATCGACTCCATCCCCATCAACGCGCTGATGCCCATCCCCGGCACCCCGCTTGAGCATCTGCCCTGCCTGACGGAGCAGGACATCCTGCGGACCATTGCCTTTTTCCGCTACATCAATCCGGAGGCGAACATCCGTCTGGCGGCGGGACGCGCGCTGCTGACCAACGACGGTGAGACCGCCTTCCGCGCGGGAGCCTCCGCCACCATCACCGGCAACATGCTGACCACTGCCGCCTGCGCAACGATCCGCAGCGACCGCAGCATGCTCGCGTCTCTCGGGCGGGACGTGACCCCCGCCTATTGGAAGGAGGCGTGAGGCATGGCAAAGGCTCTTTTTGTCACGGGGACCGGAACGGACGTCGGCAAGACCTATGTCACGGCGCTGATGGTAAAAAAGCTGGCGGAATCCGGAGAGAACGCTGCATACTATAAGGCCGCCATGAGCGGCAACCGGCGAAGGAGCGACGGCAGCCTCATCCCCGGCGACGCCATGTTCGTACAGCAAACGGCGGGACTTTCGCAGCCGCTTGGCGAAATGTGCCCTTATGTCTATGAGCATGCGTGGTCGCCCCATCTGGCGGCGCGCTATGAGGGGAATCCACCCGAGCTGCCGGTCATCCGGCAGGGCTTTGAGGCCGTGTGCAGCCGCAACGATTATGTCACCGTCGAGGGTAGCGGCGGCATTCTCTGCCCGCTTCGCGCAGAGAACGGCAAAACGCTGTGGCTCGAAGACGTCATTCGTGCGTTGCAGCTTCCAAGCGTGATCATCGCGGACGCGGGTCTTGGTACCATCAACAGCGTGGTGCTGACGGCAGAGTATATGCAAGGCAAAAAGCTCCCTGTAAAGGGAATCCTCTTTAATCACTTTCATCGCGGCGACACGATGGAAGAGGACAACATCGCCATGTGCCGACAGCGCACGGGCCTGCCCGTGCTCGCCTGCATTCCCGACGGCGCACAGGAACTTCCGATGGAACCAACCGATTTAGCAGCACTGTATGAGGAGGTATCGCTGACATGATCTGGTATCCGTATGAGCAGATGAAAACCATGAAAGCGCCCTATAAGATCATCAAGGCAAAGGGCGTCCATCTTTACACCGAGGATCAGGAGCTGATTGACTCCGTCTCCTCCTGGTGGTGCATGATCCACGGCTATCAGCACCCCGAGCTGACGGCCGCCATTCAGGAGCAGGCCGCCAATTTCTGCCATGTGATGCTGGGCGGACTCACCCACGATCCGGTCGAAAAGCTGTCGGCCAAGCTGGAAGAATTTCTGCCGGGCGATCTGAACTACTGCTTCTTTTCCGATTCCGGCAGCGTGGCTGTCGAAGTCGCCCTCAAGATGGCGCTGCAATACAACACCAACCAGTGCGACGATCATCCGGAGATGAAAAAGCGCACGCTGATTTTGGCGCTGGAGCACGCCTACCACGGCGACACCTTCAAGGCGATGGAGGTCGGCGACGACGAGGACTACCACTTCGCCTTCGACAAAAAAGAGGGCGTCGTCCATATCCCGACCGAGATCCCCGCGCTCGAAGAGGCCTTTGCCCTCTATCACGACAAGCTGAACTGCTTCATCGTCGAGCCGCTGCTGCAGGGCGCCGGTGGCATGAAAATGTACGACATTTCGTTTTTGAAGCGCGCCCGCGAGCTGTGCGACGAGTACGGCGTGCTGCTGATCTTCGATGAGGTCGCCACCGGCTTTGGCCGGACGGGCAATCGCTTTGTGGCCGACCTGGTCCTGCCGGACATTCTGGTGCTCGGCAAGGCGCTGACCGGCGGCTACATCGGCCATGCGGTGACGGTCGCCAACGAAAAGGTTTTCCGCGGCTTTTACAGCGACAATGACCGCCACGCGCTGATGCATGGCCCCACATTCATGGGCAACGCCCTCTCCTGTGCCGTTGCGCTCAAGGGCATTGAGATTTTCGAACGCGAAAACTACATGGGAAAGATTCAAAAAATTGAGGAAATCTCCAAGCGCGAAATGCTGGGCTTTTCCGATGAGCGCATCAAGGAGGTGCGTGTGATGGGCGGCTGCACCTGTGTGGAGGTGTACGATCCCAAAACGCTGGAGGGCTTCCAGCAGTATGCCTATGAGCGCGGCGTATTCAGCCGTCCGTTCCTGAGCTATATGTACTCCATGGTCCCCTATGTCATTGAAGAAGACGAACTGGTGCAGATCTTCACCGTCATGAAGGACTGGTTCCGCCGCGGATGACTTCCCTCCCCTCTCGAAAAGCAATTAAATCAGAAAAAGGCAAAGGCCGGTCACTTGCGTGACCGGCCTTTGCCCTATGGTGAAGGTTCTATGGCTGCATTTTTTTATTCGCCGTCGGCGAGGAACTTCTCTTCCAGCACGAGCTGATAGGCCTTGTTGATGTCGTCATAGACGCTGCGGTTGCTCTTCATCTCGGGAACAACGGCGCGCAGCACATCGTAGGCCTTCTGCGTACCCTTGCCGAGGTGGACGTAGTCGCCGTTGCCGTCGCTCTTACGCAGATCGACGGCCTGAGAGGCGAACAGCGCCTCCATACCGACGAGGTAACGCAGATTGTCGACCATCTGGCGGCACTTGGTCACGGCCAGCGGCAGGTTGCTCGCGTGGTCCTCAATGGAGCCCTGCATGGGATAGAAGTCGACGGACGACGGGGTCGTGAGATAGCGGTTCTCCGCATCGAGGCAGGAGAGCACATTCTGCACCTCGTCATAGCCGTGGGCGCTGCCGTTGCGCGGAGCAAGGAAGCGCGGCAGGTGTGTGAACTCGGGCATGCACATGCGGATCAGACGGTAGTTGACCGCGCGGGACAGGTGCGCCAGCGCGATAGCCAGCATCTCGACGCCGATGACGAGCGACGTCGTCTCGAAGTTCGAGTTGACGAAGACGTCCTTCTTGTCGAGCATGATGCAGGGGTTGTCCGAGGGGGAGTTGATCTGGATGCTCAGGAACTTCTTAACGTAGTCCAGCGCATCCTCGACCGCGCCCGTGATGATAAAGCCGCCGCGGAAAGTCAGCGGGTCCTGCAGCGCGTGCTCGGGACGGTTGTCGCTGTAAAGGTAGCTGCCCTCAAGATCCTCGCGGCAGCGCGCGGCGCAGCGGATCTGGCCGGGCAGGCCGCGCAGCTCGTTCACGTCCTCGCGCATCGGCTCGATGTTGCCGTTGAGGCCTTCATAATCGAGGCAGAAGATGCGGTCGGACATCTTGACGAGACTCTCAACCTCGTGAACAAGGATGGCCGCGGTGCCCTCGCCCTGGCTGTTGGAGAGCATGATGGTGTGCGTGTCCTTGAGCTGGAGGTGCAGGGGCTTGAGACCCTCCTTCTCCATAGCTTCCTTGGCGCTCACGACCTTGCCCTTGTAGTTGACGTCCTCCTCACCGATGAAGGCAAGGCCGACGTGGGTGATGGTGGTGATGTCCGCCTCACCGACGGCACCGCGGCGCGGGATGCGCGGCGTGATGCCGTGGTTCAGGAAGTCGCGGTAGCTGTTCGCCAGGTCATCGGAAGCGCAGGATGCGCCGATGAGCATGTTGTTGAGGCGGATGACCATCATCGCGCGCACTTCCTCGTCCGTGTTGAACGGCGGAAGGCCGAGGGAGTGGGAGCGCAGCATCATGCGGTTCTGCGTCTCCATGAAGTCCTCGTCGATGGTGACGTCCTTGTTCTGGCCGACGCCGCGGTTGAAGCCGTAAATGGCCTTGCCACCCTTGGAGAGCTCCTGCATGATCTCGCGGCCCTTGGCGAGGCGCGCGTAGGCATCGGCTGCGATCTCGACCTTGCGGCCGTCGTAAGCGACGTCATAGACGTCCTGCAAGGTCAGGTCGTGGCCGTTCAAAATCAAAGTGTCCATACTGCTTGTCCTTTCTTTTTTTGAAATTCAGTGATCTTGTTCGATCAGTGTGATTGTTTCTTCGTCGGCGTTGATCTCGATTTGATCTCCGGTTTTTACTGCATTGTAAAATTCGTCCTCCACGCGATCGACCATCGGGATCTCCATGATGATGGCCGTGGAGACGAGCACGGTGTCGGGCTCGCGCACAATAAAGCCAAGCGGCGCGGCGCCGTTGAGTTCAAGCTTGTAGAGCCCGTCCATCTGCACGACAGAGCTGCCCTTTCCGCCCGGAAAGACGAGAATCTTATCCTTGACACTCACACCCTCGAGCGCGTGACCGGCTTCGGTCACGACGCCGGTCTTCGGGTCGGTGTGGTAAAAGAGGATCTGGTCGGTGCAGGTGAGCACCTCGCCTCTCACCTTGCCCGCGGCGATCTGGCGGCAGGAAAATGTCTTTTTCATCAGCACACCCTCCCCTGCTTTGCCCAGTGGATGCAGGTGGCCGTGTCGCGCACGGCCATGCGGATGCCCGCCGTTTCCATGTAGTATGCGCCCTTGGGCGAATCCGTCACGCCGGGCTTTCCGGCAAGATAGCCCCAGCAACATGCCTCGTCCACGCAGGTGTCGGCGATCAGGTCCGCGCCAAGGTCCAGAAGCCGGTCCTCGAGGCCGCTTTCTTTCGCCTCGCGCTTGATGGCGGCGGACGTCAGGATATGGATGTCGGCCTTCGCCTTCTCGTCGCCGAGCAGTCGCTCGACTTCTTCGATCTGCGCATACGTGTAGTGCGGGCAGCCAAGAATGCAATATTCGATGCTGCCGTCCGCCGAGGGAGAGAACGCCTCAAGCGTCTGCTCCAAGTCAGACTGTGTGATGGTGACCTCCCTTTTCGGCGCTTTGCCGCCAAAAAGGTCGAACCCGTGCGCGGCCTCTGCCGTGACATTTGGAATGTGGTAGAGGTCGTAGCTGCCCGAAACGTTCAGCTCCGCGCCGAGCGCGATGAGCGCCTCGGTGCTGATCTTCTCAGGAAGGCCAAGGAACGCCGGAATGCCCTTGCCGATCTTCTTTCCGCAAAGGCCGAGGACGGCGTAGTCAAAGTCCGACTCCATCTTCGCGTCCACGTGAACGGCGATGTCGGCGAAGCGATTCTCGCTCAGAATCATCCCGTATTCGGGCGCGTAGCCTGTCACGGCAGCGCAGAGGGCGCTGGCCGCGCTCTCGCGGTTCGTGCGCGCGCCGAGAACGGCGTTGGCGTAAATCGTGGCGTTCGTCTCGGAAAAGGCGATGATCTCGCCATACGATGGGACGTTATCGGCAAGATACGGCGTGCAGCAGTAGGTCAAACGCGCGCCGAGGCCGCGGTAGATACGCTCGGTCTTTCGCATGTTTTCGACGGCGGCATCAGTCAGCCGAGAACGAAAATAGTCGACGGAATAGCCGGGGTTGACAGTCGGCGCGACAGCGCAGGAAGCCCCCGCGTCCAGGAGCTTGCCCGCAAACCAGATGTCGGCCTCCTGCGCGCTGAGGGATACGTGCGCGCGGCTGACGGGAACCAGGCGCTCCGCATCAAAGCACTTGCCCACGCCGATCTGGATCTGCATCGCCATGGCCTTACCCTTGCCGAACGCACCGTCCAGCATTTTCTGCTGGTGATCCGTGAGTTTCATGGACCCTCTCCTCTGCTTACTTCTTGCCGACGTCCAGGTTACCGGCCTCGGTGTCGTAGCCGGAGTAGAAGCCCTGGCCGGTCTTCATGCCGAGGTGGCCCGCGTCGATCATTTCCTTGAGCTTTGCGGGCGGCTTGTCGCGCTCATCGCCGCTGGCGGCGTAGTAGGAATTTTCGATGTTGTAGATGGTCTGAAGGCCAATGAGGTCCATCAGCTTGAACGGGCCGATGTTGCTGTGCCACTCGGTCATCCAGCCGCGGTCGAACTCGGCGACGTCGGTGACATAGCCGTTGGCCCACAGGTACAGGCACTCGCGCTTGACAGCGCGCCACACGCGGTTGATGGAGTAGCCCTTGATCTCACGCTCAGTGATGACGGGCTCAAAGCCGAGGGTGTGATAGTGCGCGATAGCGGCCTTCTTCGTCTCCTCAGACGTGCTGGGGTTCCACATCATCTCCAGATAGCTGTTGCGGATGGGGTCGTCGTGGTCGACAGAGAAGGTCATGGCCTTGCGCTCGTCGCTCACATCTTTATAGATATCGCTCATCAGGAGCGAGGAGGTGTTCGAGTTCAGATAGCAGTGCTTCGGGCAGACCTCGTCGAGCTGCTTGAAAACAGCCTGCTTGACTTCGATCTTTTCCGGCACGTTCTCAACGACGAGGTCGGCGTCCTTGCAGGCCTCTTCGAGCGTCGTCGCGTAATGGATGCGGTCGCGGACAGCGTCGGCCTCGTCCTTTGTCAGCTTCCCCTCTTCGATGAAGTGAGCGAGCCACTTGTCGATCTTATTCTTGCAGGTGTCGATCGACGGCTGCGTGCGGCTGTAGCCGGTCACGTTCTTGCCGTAGAGCGCGTTGCGGAAAGCGATCATCGACCCCTGCGTGCCGATGCCGACGATGGTGACGTTTTTGATGTGATCTACTTCAGACATATTGCACCTCTTAAATCCCGGAGGGAGGAACTTCTGCGCCTCCGTTGTGATGATAGTAGTATAACACGTCATCGTTTAATTTGCGTTTATCTTTCAACGCTATCAATAAAAATTTTTTAAGGAGCCGCTTTCGGCCCGCTTTTAAGGGAATGACCTGCCCTATCGCCCGCCAGATCAGCGAACGATAGAGCAAGAGAAGGCAAACCCGGAAAGGTCTGCCTTCTCTTGGAGCATTTGAATTACTTCTTCTGAGCGGGAGTCTTACCGAAGGTGAAGACCTGATACAGATAGCGCAGGAAGATTGCGGTGGTGGAGATACCGGCAACCAGCGGGGCGACCCAACCGATGATCCAGTCGATACGGTTGATGATGCCGAAGCTGTAGAACGCGGCCAGCGCCACATAGACAAGGCACAGAGCGCCGTCGATGCCGAGCCACTCGACTTTGATCTCCTTCTTGTACTCTTCCTCGCTGACGGGGCCGGAGGAGGTCATGATCATGCCCTTCTCAATGTTCACACCGTCGGGCTTGGCAAAGCCGGTGTTGAGAACCTTACCGAACTGGTTGCCAATGAGGAACGCTACGAAAGAAATAGGCAGAGACACGAGCATCGGATCGACGTTACCGCCGAGGGCTTCAATGCTGAGGGGATTAAAGTCAAACCAGAGCCAAGAGAGGATACCAACGATCATGGAGCAGAGGCCGGACATGTTGGTCTTCTTGCCATCGTACATGATGGCAGCCATCATGGGAACGAACAGCGCAGACATGGAGAGACTCGTGACAAGGATCATCGCATCATAGACCAGCTTGAACTTGAACGCAACGCTCAGGCCGATCACACCGAACACCACACAGGCAATACGGGAAATGAAGATGGACTGCTTGTCGGTAAGGGGCTTTTTGCGCAGGACGCCGATGATATCGTTGGACACGATCTCGCCGCCGACCAGATAGTAGGTATCCATCGTGGAGATGATGGCGCCGAGCATCGCGAAGACGAACAGGCCGCGGGCAACGGGAGGCAGACCGCTGAGAACGAGCTGCATGTAAGCAACCTCGGGCTGGACGGTCAGCGCGGGATCCATCGCGCGGATGACGATAGCGGTGAACATCAGGCAAACGTCCATGCTCAGCCAGATGGAGAAGCAGGTCAGCATCGCGCGCTTACCGGTCTTGGGACCGTTGGAAGCGGTGAAGCGCTGATAGAACGCGGGATCCTTATAGACGTTGATGCAGATGAGGATCAGCACGATGGCACGGCCCAGAGGGATGCCGCCGAACGGGGTCATCATCGAGGGATCAACCGTGCTAAAGATCTCGTCGAGAGCAGCGAAGCCGCCCACGCCGTAGAACGCACTGGGGAAGACAAAAGCGACAGATACGATCATCAGGAAGAAGAAGATCATATCAGTGATGGCGACGCCGAGCAGGCCGCCAACGCAGGAAAGGCCGATGGAAATGGCAATGACGATGGCCGCAGCAAGGAACTTGTTCATGTTCCACGCAGCAACGCCGACATAGCCGCAGGCGCCGATCTCAGAGATGGAGAGGCAGGTCGCCAGCAGGACGATCGCGCCGATAAAGGAAGCAATGCGGCCGTAGAAACGGTCGAGCAGCTCGGTCATCGTGGAGTTGACCTTGACGGAAATACGGGGAGCAACCCACAGAGCCAGCGGGAAGCGCACAAGGTGCGCGCCGATGGACCAGATAAAGAATGCGGAAAGGCCCATGGTGGTAACATAGCCGACCGTACCGATCGTACCGTTGCCGCCGTACCAGGATGCAGCGATCGTACCGACCGCGAGAGACCAAGGCAGAGCCTTGTTTGCGTGATAGTAGGCTTCCATATCAGTGTTCTTCTTGCTCATGAAGACGCTGATGGCGAAGATGCCGACCACGCACAGGACAATAGTAATATTGTCAATCAGTGTAAGCATTTTCTCCTCCTGTTGTTTTGCTGCGGAGTGATCTGCCGTCTCTCCGCACGGTTTTGATACGGGATACACATCTTCTGCGTCTTCCTTACCGCAAAATTCGTTGCCTTTCCCGCGATGACGACACTATAGCACAGTAAAGTTGGAAAAACGTTGAATCGTTTGAACGGGGTAAATTTTTTTCTTTCATAATTTTCAACGCTGTTTTGACGGCTCACTATTATAATATAAACAATCAAAGTGACAACAATTTGTTTTATTTACCGCAAGGAGGTTTTTACAAAATGAGCGAAACTCTGATCTTAAACGGAAAAGACCTGACGCTGGAGGATCTTTACTCCGTCGTTTATGACCGCCGCCCCGTGCAGATCGACCCTGAGGTCATCCCCCTCGTCGACAAATCCCGCCAGGTGCTTTTTGACATGGCGGCTGACGGCAAGCCCGTCTACGGCCTGAACCACGGCGTGGGCTGGAACAAGGACCGCGAATTTAGCCAGGACTTTTTCGAGCAGTACAACCGCAACCTCATCAACAGCCACTCCCTCGGCGTTGCGCCGTTTGCCAGCGTCGAAGAAGTGCGCGCGATGATGTGCATCCGCCTCAACACCGCCCTCTGCGGCCGCACGGGTATCGCCTCGAACATTCTTAAAATGTATGAGGAGTTCTTAAATCGCGGCATCCATCCCCGCGCCATGCGCCGCGGCGCCGTCGGCGAGGGTGACGTGAGCACGATGAGCATGATCGGTCAGGCCATGATCGGCCAGGGCGAGGTCGAATATCACGGCGAGATCATTCCCGCGATCGACGCCATGCGCGCCGAGGGCATCGAGCCCGCGATCCTCGGCCCGAAGGACGGCCTTTCCATCGTCTCCTCGAACGCGCAGGGCGAATCCATGGTGGTCCTGCTCGTCAAGGAGGTCGAAGAGCTCATCAAGCTGAGCGACGCCATCTACTGCCTGCACCTCGAAGGTCTCAACGGCGGCCTCCAGCCGCTCGGCGAGCGCGTGAACGAGGTGCGTGGCCTGCCCGGTCAGATCCATTGTGCCGCAGAGTGCCGCCGCTTCCTCGAGGGCAGCTATCTTGAGCATCCCGATTCCAAGCGCGCGCTGCAGGATCCCCTCTCCTTCCGCTGCGGTGCGGCCATCAACGGCTCTGTCTACGATTCTCTTGAGTACGTCAAGAATATCCTCGAGCTCCAGATCAACCGCACGGACGATAATCCCTGCATCCTCTATGAGGAGGGAACCACATCCGTCAGCCCGAACTTTGAGGTAACGACCCTCTCTCTCGGCGTCGACATGCTGGCCGCGGCGCTGTGCCACATGTCCCACGCCATTACGAACCGCCTCTACAAGATCGTCGACCCTGGCTTCACGGGTCTCAACCGCTTCCTGACCCCGCACGAGGTCAAGGCCATCGCGTTCTCCACGATACAGAAGACCTTCGCCGCGCTCGACGCCGAGAACCGCTGGCTCGCCAACACGACGACGCTCGACATCACTTCCTTCGCCAACGGCATCGAGGATCACGCCAGCAACCTGCCGCTTGCCGGTATGCGTTCTCTCCGCATCGTCGACAACCTGCGCTACATGCTCGGCATGGAGCTGATGCACGCCGCTCAGGCCGTCGAAATGCGCCGCGACCAGCGCGCTGACAACCTGCTCAAGCTCGGCAAGGTCACCGGTCCTCTCAAGGACGCTTACCGCAAGACCGTCCCCTACTACGATGCCGACCGCAACCTCAGCATCGACATTGAAAAGTCCTATCAGGTCATCAAGGACGGCTCGCTGCTCAAGGTCATCGAAGAGGCCGAGCGCGCGTAACATACAATCGCAAATGAAAAAGGACGCATCCGACCGGATGCGTCCTTTTTCTCAGCTTGTTTTTCGCGTTACAGGCGGCTCATCAGCTTGGCGAAGGTATCCGCCGTCAGGCCGCGGGCGGCCTCAGTCTTATAGAGGCGGTTTGCCGGGCGGCAGTTGTTGTGGATGGTCTCGGCAACCATCGGCGTGATCTCTTCGACGAGCTTTTCATCGAGCACGCGGCCGCGCATATACTCCTCTGCGTCCGTCACGCGGATCGGCGTGCCGCCGACCGCGCCGAGCGACAGTCTCGCCTGTTCGACCTTACCGTTTTCGTCGAGCCTGACGGCGGCGGCCAGTCCCTCGCGGGAGATGGACACACGCTCGCGCGAACCGATCTTATGGAACGCGCTGACAAAGCCCTCAAACTGCTTTAAGCCGATCAGAATGGCCGTGACGGCCTGATCCGGCCGCAAGATCGTCTTCTGCGGGCCGGTGATAAAGCCGTTCACCGGCGTCACGCTCGCCGTGCCGTCGGCGTTCATCAGCTCAAGCTGCGCATCATACAGCCACGAGACCGGAAGCATGTCACCCGCGGGCGAGGCGTTGCAGAGGTTGCCCGCCATCGTACCCTTGGCGCGGATCTGCGGCGAGCCGACATCGGACGCCGCGTCCGCGATGGCGCAGAACGCCTTGTCGTCCTTGAGTGCGGCGGTGATGCCGTTCATCGGCACCGCCGCGCCGATGCGCAGTACGCCGTTTTCTTTCGTGACGGTGTTCAGCTCGGGAATGAAGCCGGGGTAGATCAAAAGGTCAGGCGCGAACTTGCCCGCGCGCTCCTTGATGATAAAGTCTGTGCCGCCTGCGATGATCTTCGCCTTTTCCGTGGCGGCGGAAAGCGCCTGCGCGAGCTCGGCAAGCGTTTTGGGCGTTAAGCTCTGCACTGCGCTTCCCTCCTCTCCTTCGCGGCGCGCTTGACCGCGCGCACGATCTGGACATAGCCGCTGCACCGGCAGATATTGCCGGAGAGCGCCAGACGAATTTCATCTTCCGTCGGGTCAGGATTTTTGCGCAGCAGCGCCTCGGCAGACATGATCATGCCAGGCGTGCAGTAACCGCACTGGATGGCAAGCTCTTCGACAAAGCAGGTCTGGATGATATCGAGCGAGCCCATCTCGGCAAGACCCTCGATCGTCGTGACCTCGCGGCCTTCGAGCTGGATGGCGGCGGTCAGGCAGGAGTGGACGGCTTCGCCGTCGAGCAGCACCGTGCACGCGCCGCATTCGCCCTCCGCGCAGCCTTCCTTCGTGCCCGTGAGGTGCAGGTCCTCGCGCAGGATGTCGAGCAGGCGGCGGTCAGGCTCGGTCTCGAGCGTGACGGGCTTTCCGTTTACAATAAAATTAAGCGTCATGGTTCTCTCTCACCTCCGCCAGATATTTGAGAATGCAGTCGGGATCATACGGCAGCACCGAGAGGTTCGCGTGCAGCGCGTCGTTCACCGCGCCGCACACCGCCGGAGCGACCGGCACATAGCAGACCTCGCCGATGGATTTCGCGCCGAACGGGCCCTCCTTCGAACGTCCGTCCTGCAAAAGCTCCACGCGGATGTTCGGCAGGTCGTTTGCAAGGAACAGATGATATTTGGACAAACTCTCCGTGCAGCGGCCGTCCTTCTGCATGGTCATCTTTTCGCGCAGCGCAGCGCCGCAGCCCATCTGCACCGCGCCCTGGATCTGCGCCTCGCAGAGGCCGGGGTTGATGGCCTGACCGATGTCGTGCACGGCGAGATAGTCGAGCACCTTTGTAAAGCCTGTCCAGGTGTCGACCTCGACATGGGCAAAGTGCGCGCCCGTCACGCCGGGGTTCGTCACGTTCGAATAGCTCACGCAGGCCGTCAGGTTGCCGGCGTGGGTGTGCATGCTCTTTTTGGCGAGCTCGGCAAACGAAAGGAGCGGCTCGTCCTGCCCCGCACGGCAAATGTGGCTGTCGTTTAAGAACAGCTCGTCTTCTGGAATATCCAGAAGCGTAGACGCCGCGTGCAGCATCTTCTTTCTCAGGGTGTTCGCCGCATCCTGCACGGCGCGGCCGACCACATAGGTCGTGCGGCTGGCAAAGCAGCCGTAGTCGATGGGCGTGACCGCGGTGTCGCCCTCGGTCATGTAAATTTTATCCTCAGGCACCTTCAGCACCTCGGCGGCGATCATGCGCATCGCCGTCACCGTGCCGCAGCCGTGGTCGTGCAGGGTGAAATTCGCCTGCATCGAGCCGTCGGCATTTAAGCTGATGCTGCCCTCGCCGTAGTCATTGAAGCGCGGGAAGTATGTGTTGCCGTGACCGCCGATCCCGATGCCGACGCCCCTGCGGTAGCGCTGCTGGGAGGCGTTGAACGCCGCGTCCTCAGCTTTCAGCTTGTCCCAGCCGAACTTTTCGCTGCCGAGTGTGATCGCATCGCCGATGCGGATATCTTCGAGCGACAGGTGGAGTTTCTTGTCCTCTTCCCCGCTGCGCGCCACATTCTTGAGGCGAATCGCAAGGCGGTCCATGCCGAGCTTTTCCGCCGCGGCGTCGAGCTGGCGCTCCATCATCAGCGCCTCTTCTGCCGCCGACCAGCTGCGGAACGCGCCGGAGACCGGCGAATTCGAGCTGATGACCTGTCCATGATAGTGCATGTATGGAATGCGGTAGCAGCGCGTCGGCTTACCGGCCAGCGCGCGGACATAGTCGCCCGCGTTGCCGATGTAAGCGCCCGCGTCGAGCGTCACATCGCAGTAAATTTCCTTCATCTCGCCGTCGGGCGTGTAGTAGCCGCGCGCGCTCATGCGCATCGCGCCGCGCACGATCGTGTCGGTCATCGCCTCGCCGCGGGAATAGACGAGCTTGACGGGGCGGCAGAGTTTTTTGGCGACGAGCGCCGTGACGGGCTCTAGAAACCACTCCTGCTTGGCACCGAACGAGCCGCCCATCGTCGCCTTAACGACGCGTACATGGCTCTCCGGCATCTCCAAAAAGTCCGCGAGCACGGTACGAATGCCGTGCACGGCCTGGTTTGGGCAGTAGACGGTCAGCATGTCGCTATAGGGGTCATAGTCGGCAATGCAGGCGTGTGTCTCCATCGTGGCGTGATGCAGGCGCGGCAGCTCCATCGTGCTGCACACCTCAATGAGCCCTTCGGTGCTCTCCTGCTTTTTGCCGACCTCCAGCGTGTATTCGTCTCGGACGGGTGTTTCGCCCTCCAGGCAGTTCTTGCCCGCGAGCGTATCATCAAAGCCGATGGAAAACGGAAGCTCTTCATACTCGACTTCGACAAGACGCGCGGCTCTCTCCGCTGTTTCCTGGTCGCAGGCCGCGACCACGCCGATCTTGTCGCCGACAAAGCGCACATACTGATTGAATGCGCGTTCCTCGTTCGCTAAGTACGCCTGATTGAAGCTTGAACGGTAGCGGTTATACTTGCGATCGCTCGTGTTCAGGCAGTGATAAACGCCATAAACCCCCGGAAGCGCCAGCGCCTTTTCCGCATGGACCGCCTTGACATAGCCGTGCGGAATCTTGCTGTGGAGCATGCAGAGATACGCCATATTGGGCAGCGAGAGATCGCCGGCGTATTTGGTATACCCCGTGGCCTTGCCCTTGGCGTCGTGGATCGGACGCGCTGTTCCAACGTAATTCAAATGGATGCCTCCTAAACTAAACGGGCAGCAAAAGGCAGACCCGTACTATTTTGATGCTGCCTTTATATCATACGCGCGTTGAATTAGCGTTGAGGTATTCGACCATAGCGTTATTTTTCGCTTAGAATATCGTATTTTCGTCGAAGTACTTGCTATTTTTCAACGGTTTGAGTATACTACCTTTGTTTACTGCACTAACGTGTTATTTCTGTTGGGAGGCCTTGACATGCCTGAGTTAAACGCAAAACTGTTCGGTACGCCCGCCGTTTCCGTCGACGGGCGGGAGATCACGCTCCCCTATAAAAAAGCCGACGCTCTTTTGTACTATTTGATCCTCAAGCGCAAAACCACCCGCAGCGAGCTCATCGGCCTGCTCTACGAGGATACCGATTCCGCCACAGCGCTCAAAAATCTACGCCACGCGATCTACACCATCCGCAAGGCGTTTGCCTTCGATCCCTTCGTCCCCGGCCAGCGCTCGATCGTTGAATTCTCCGCCGACGTTGAGATCGCCTGCGATGTCTACGATTTTGAGCGCGGCGACATGCTCAGCGCCTATCACGGGGAATTTCTGAAGGACTTCAATGTCTCCCACTCCTCCGCGTTTGACGCATGGCTGAGCGATCAGCGCAATCTCTATCAGTCGCAGTACCTCCACCAGCTTTTGGCGGCGGAAAAGGAGGCCTATTACGCCGGCAAGCTCGACCTTGCCGAAAAGTACGGCACGGAGTACATCGCCATCGACCCGCTGGAGGAAAGCGCGTTCTCCACGCTCATGCAGGTCTACCGCGACCATAAGAAGTTCCGTAAAGCACTTGGCCTTTACCATACGCTCTGCAAGAACCTTTCCGACGAATTCAGCATCTCCCCGCTCAAGGAGACCTCCGCGCTCTACTATCAGATCGTCGACGCGTGGAACACCTCGACCTACAAGCTCGAGGTCGGCAGCGACCAGCAGCTCATCGGCAAGGACGCGGTGCTGCACAAGCTCGTATCGCTGTGCAATGGCTCGCGCCTTGAAAGCGACAAGATCTGCGCGCTGATTCAGGGCAAGACGGGCGTCGGCAAGACATACCTCATCAACTACATCCTGCACCAGTACGATTTTTCCGGCTGGGCGATCTGCCAGGCCTCGTGCTACCAGTCCGAGATGAACACCGTGCTCGCCCCGTGGAACACGATCATGCTCCAGCTCATCCCGAAATTCGAATCCGAAAATATCCGTATTCCGGATGTTTACATTAAGACCGCCGCGGGCCTCTTCCCCTGCTTGTCCGTTGAATGCCAGCACAATTTCTCCGGCATTTCGAGCGACTATCCCGCGGGCGCAGATTATCTCGCCGCGCTTGAGAGCACGCTGCTCATTTTGTCGACGGTCGCCAAAAAGGTGCCGGTGCTGCTCATTTTGGAGGACATCCACTGGATCGACAACAACAGCGCCGACCTCCTTTCGATGCTGCTGCACCGCCTGCGCAGCACGAACATCACGATCATCTGCACGAGCCGCGACATTTTGCAGCCCTACGCCCAGCAGGTGCTCAACAATGCCGTGCGCGACAAGCTGCTCGACGTGTACAATATCGACGCCTTTTCGCAGGAGGAGACAACGCGCTTCGTCAACTTCTACGCCCCGGGCCGCTACTCGCAAAAGGAGATCGACAACCTCTACCAGAGCACGGAGGGCAATGGCCTCTTCCTCGTGCAGCTGCTCGACTCGATGCACGAGTCGAATGGGCTCAAAAACATCCCTGCCAGCGCGGACAGCATCATTCAGATGCGCCTCGCGGGCCTTTCGTCCGATGAATTGCAGGTACTCGACGTCATCTCGGTCTTCCGCGACTGGGCGCCGTTCGACATTCTCACCTCTCTTCTGACAAAAACGCCGCTGGAGCTTCTGTACCTCTGCGACCAGCTCAAGCAGAAAAATCTGCTCACCGAATCCACGCGCGGCAAGGTGCTCGGCTATTCGTTCACGCACGAGCGCGTGAAGGCCATGCTCTCGCAGCGCCAGTCGGAGTCCGCGCGCCGCATCCTGCATCTGCGCGCCGCGCAATATCTGGAGGCGCAACTCGGCAGCGACGGTTCGACCGACCTCTACGATCAGCTCGTGCAGCACTTCACCGCAGGCGGCGACACCTTCAAAGCCTTCAAGTATAAAGTACTTTCCCTTGACGCATTTGCCGGTATGTGCTATGAGCTCATGCCGATCCTGACCGACGGCTCGGACGCACTGACAGTCAAGGAGGATGGTCTGACCGGCTACTTTCAGATCCTCGAGCGTGAGCTTGCCTCGCTGCGCTCCACGCAGTTCGGCGCAAACGCCAAGGAGCTCGACCAGCTCGAGCGTCAGCTCCTGTACGTCGAAAGCCGCTACTACATCCACGGCGGCGAATACGACGCGGGCCTCCCCGTTGTCGGCCAGCTCCTCAAGAGCAGTACTACCGCGGGCGACTGGCAGATGGCCGCGAACGCGCATTTGCAGTTCATCTACTATGCCATCCAGACCTATGATCTTCCCGTCATGCGTGAGCATCTGCGCCTTGGCATGCAGTATAAATCGCGTTTGGAAAATACGCCGGACTGGGGTAAGTTCCTGCGCCTACAGGGCCTCATGTACCTGATGATCGGCGAATACGACAAGTGCCGCAGTTGGCTCGACCGCTCCATCAGCTTTTTTGAATCACTCGACGCGGACGGCGAGGGCCGCTATGTCATCAGCATCGCGGGCGCGTACAACTATATTGCCGAAACGTACCGCCTTGAGCGCAACTTCGACAAGGCACTCGAATACTACGACAAGGCCATTCTCTTCAACCAGCGCCGCGGCTCGTACCCCGGCGCGGCCATCATCTACACCGACTACGGCGTCGCCGCCTATCAGAGCGGTGAAAAGGAGGTCGCGCGCGAGCTGCTCTCGTACGCCGAGGAGCTCTATCAGTCCTTCCACGAATACAGCCAGATGCCGATCGCGCTGTCGTACCTCGCGCTGTTCGACGTGGAGGACGGTCAGTACGTCTCCGCCGCCGCGCGGCTGAGCAAGGCGCTTGATGTCGGACGCAAAATGGGCTCCCCGTGGTGGAATGGTATTACGCTTTACATCACCTGGAAAATAAGGCTCTTGCTTGAAAAACAGGCGATCAATGTGCCAGAGCTCAGCGTCCTCTGGCCGCAGGACAAGCGCAAGCACTGCATCGAATGCCTCGACTGCCTGCACCGCCTTGAGCCGCGCACCGAAACGGCCGAAATGGAGCAGGCGCTTGAAGCACTGAACGCTGAAAAGGCCGAATCGTGACAATTTACAATTGATATTGTAATAGGAAAGACCCGCCTCCGTAAGGCGGGTCTTTTTGATTGAGCTCTGTCAAAAACCGTCCCAGCGCCGGGTTCTGGTTGCCGCTCTGCCAGGCGGCGATGATCTCTTCCTCCTCCCCCTCGCCCACGAGTGGGACGAAGACGAGGTTGTCGGCATTGTAAAGGCGGTCGGTGCAGTAGCCGGGCAGGAGCGAGATCCCCTCCTCCGCCGCGACCATCATCAGGATGCTTTCGGTGTCCGCCGAGCGGAAGAGAATGTTCGGCTTGTAGCCCGCCTCGGCGTAGCGCTGCATGAAAAAGGCGTCGCCGTAGGAATCGGGCGCGGCGTCGGGCGACATATATAAGATATTCTCCCCGCGCAGCTCTTGCCGCGTGAGCTGTCGGCGCTGCGCGAGCGGATGGCCCGCATAGAGCGCGACAACGAGCCGAGCCTTTTCGACCGTCTGAAACGTGACGCCCTCCTGTGTGCGCAGGTTTGTCGAGTCCCAAGTGAAGACGATGTCATACTCCTGATGTAAAAGCCCCGCGGCCAGCACATCCGTCGAGCAGCGGTAAAACGAGATGAGCACGTTTCCGTTTTTCTGGTGGAAGTGGCGCATCAGGATTGAGAGGTCGCTGCGCTCGTAGCCGCGCACGTAGCCGACGCGCAGTGTGCCGGTCAGGCCCGTCGCCGCGTCGTGCACGCGCTCCTGCGCGCGGCTCATGCGCTCTAAGATCGCTTTTGCGTCCAAAAGGAACGACTTTCCCGCGCTCGTCAGGCTCACGGGGCGTGTGCTGCGGTCGAAGAGCTCGCAGCCGAGCGTCTGCTCAAGCTGCTGGATCTGCTGCGTCACCGCGGTCTGCGAGATGTAATACTGCTCCGCCGCCTTTGTGAAGCTCCGGTGCTCCGCGGCGGAGACAAAATAGCGTAGCTGATTGCGATTCATGTACTCATTTCCTCATAACATAAGTTTTGCTTATTATATCATCCGATAATCGGTCTTGTAAAGCCCATCTTCCTGCGGTAAGATAAGCACATCGTTCATAAATCTTTTACAAATGAGGTCGATCAACATGAAACGCGAATCGTTCCGCTCCCGCCTGGGCTTCCTGCTCGTCAGCGCGGGCTGCGCCATCGGCATCGGCAATGTCTGGCGCTTCCCCTATGTGACGGGTAAAAACGGCGGCGGCTATTTTGTTCTCTTTTACATTCTGTGCCTGCTCATCATGGGCGTTCCCGTGCTAACGATGGAGCTGGCCGTTGGCCGCGCGAGCCGCAAGAGCGCGATCCTCGCCTACAAGACGCTCGAAAAGCCCAAGTCCAAGTGGCACATCCACGGCTGGTTCTGCCTGATCGGCTGCTACCTCTTGATGATGTACTACACCACGGTTTCCGGCTGGATGGTGAGCTACTTTGGCAGGTTCCTGACCGGCAAGTTCTACTCCGGTATGCCCGCGGAGGACGCGTCCGCCGTGTTCGGCGAGCTGTTGGCCAATCCTGTTGAAATGGGCATTTTGGCGGTCGCCATCGTCATCGTCGGCTTTGTCGTCTGTTCGTTCGGTCTGCAAAAGGGTCTTGAGCGCGTATCCAAGGTCATGATGATCGCGCTGCTTGCGCTCATCCTCATTCTCGCCGGTCACAGCCTGACGCTCTCCGGCGCGGCAGAGGGCATGAAGTTCTACCTGCTCCCCTCGATGGATTCCATCCGCGAAAACGGCCTGCGCAGCCTCATCACCGATGCGATGAATCAGGCCTTCTTCACACTCTCGCTCGGCATTGCCGCGATGGAGATCTTCGGCAGCTACATGTCCGACGATCACACTCTCGTCGGCGAATCCATTCGCATCTGCGCGCTCGATACGTTCGTTGCGCTCATGGCCGGCACCATCATCTTTCCCGCATGCTTCTCCTACGGCGTTGCGCCCGACAACGGCCCCTCCCTCCTCTTCGTCACGCTGCCGCAGGTGTTCGTCAACATGTCCGGCGGCCGCTTCTGGGGCACGCTGTTCTTCCTCTTCATGATGTTCGCGAGTATGTCCACGGTGCTGGCGGTGTTTGAAAACATTCTGGCCATCTGTATGGATACATTTGGCTGGAGCCGCAAGAAGGCCGTGCTCATCAACGGCCTTATGCTGATGCTCCTGAGCCTTCCCTGCGTGTTCGGCTACAACATCTGGAGCGACTTCCACCCCATTCTCGGCAAGGACGTGCTCGACAGCGAAGACTTCCTCGTGAGCAACCTCCTGCTCCCCATCGGCTCTCTTGTCTACCTTCTGTTCTGCGTCACCAAGTGGGGCTGGGGCTTTGACAAGTACATTGCCGAGGTCAACAAGGGCGCGGGCGTCAAGCTCTCCCCCAAACTCAAGCCCTATTTCCAGTGGGTGCTGCCGATCCTGATCGTCATCATCCTGCTCCAAGGCCTTCTGTAAATTTGCGATTCTCTTAACTCTCATATCTCTCAAAAGGGAAAAGCCGCAGTGAAATTCATTGCGGCTTTTCCCTTTTTCCGCTTCCTTTGCAATTATGAACTCCGTGTAAATTCGCATATAACTCGTAAATATATTTATATAAATCTATTGACAAAGTTTATTCTCGTGCTATGATAGCATCCAGAAAGAAAAAGAACCCCAAGGAGGCGCATGATGAAGAAAAATCTTTACAGTCTGACGCTGTCAGATGATGTGGTGCGCGAGGTCGACGCGCTGGCTCACCGGATGGGCACGAACCGTTCGGCGCTCGTCAACCAGATTTTGGCCGAGTACGTCTCCGTGCCGACGCCTGAACGCCGCTGGAACGATATCTTTGAGGCCATCGAAGAGCTGATGACGCCCACGCGCGAGCTGGTGCCGTTCTTCGCTCCCGGCTCGTCCACAATGTCGCTCAAGTCGAGCTTATCGTACAAATACCGCCCCACGGTCAAGTACGAGGTCGACCTGAGCAATGGCGACGCCCAGACGATGGGCTCGCTGAACATCGTGTTCCGCACGCAGTCGGCGGCGCTGATCTCCGCAATGACGAGCTTCTTCCGGCTCTGGGTGCAAATCGAAGACAAGTGCCTCGCACCGCTTCTCGGCAGCTCCATTTCCTGCGCGCTGTACGACGGGCGCTTCGTCCGTCCGCTCGCGATGCCGCGCGGAAAGGCGCTGACTGCCGATGATGTCGCCGGTGCGATCAGCGCTTATGTCCAGCTCTTCGACCGGCTGCTCAAGGGCTATCTCGACGGCTCGCTCTCCGCGAGCGATGTCGAAATGGCCTACCGCGGCGATCTGCGAAGCAGAACGCTGCTGATTTAATCACTTAATTGTAAAAAACACGAATTTGAGGTGAACTTGAATGAATGCTGAAAAATATACGCAAAAGGCTTTGGAAGCCGTCAAGACCGCGCAGAACATGGCGCAGGAAAACGGCAACCAGTATGTAACGACCGAACATTTGCTCTATGCCCTGCTCGATCAGGACGGCGGACTGATTGGGTCACTGTTCGGTAAGATGGGCGTCGATTGCGACGGCTTACTCTCCGAGCTCGACACATTGATCCGCAATCTGCCCCGCATCTCCGGCGGCAGCGGCGAGGTGTACGCCTCGCCCGAGGTCGGCAAGATCCTGAACCTTGCCGAAAAGACCGCCGAAAAGCTGCACGACGAGTATCTCTCCGTTGAGCACTTGATGCTCGCCATCTTCTCCGAGGGCTCGCAGAGCGTGCGCCAGCTGCTCTCCGACCACGGCATCACGAGAAGCCGCTTCTCGGACGAGTTGGCAAAGGTCAAGACCTCCCCCGTGACGAGCGACAATCCCGAGGATTCCTACGACGCGCTCAAGAAGTACGGCACGGACCTCGTCGAGCGCGCCCGCACAAAGGAGCTCGACCCCGTCATCGGCCGTGACGCGGAGATCCGCAACGTCATCCGCATTCTGTCGCGTAAGACGAAGAACAACCCCGTGCTCATCGGCGAGCCGGGCGTTGGCAAGACGGCCATCGCCGAGGGCCTTGCCCAGCGTATCGTGCGCGGCGATGTGCCCGAGGGCCTCAAGGACCGCACGATCTTCTCGCTCGACATGGGCGCACTGATCGCGGGCGCAAAGTACCGCGGCGAGTTTGAAGAGCGCTTAAAGGCCGTTTTGAACGAGGTCAAGAAGTCCGACGGCAAGATCATCCTCTTCATTGATGAGCTGCACACCATCGTCGGCGCGGGCAAGACCGAGGGCAGCATGGACGCCGGCAACCTGCTCAAGCCCATGCTGGCCCGCGGCGAGCTGCACTGCATCGGCGCGACCACGCTGGACGAGTACCGCCAGTATATCGAAAAAGACCCCGCACTGGAGCGCCGGTTCCAGCCG
>ERZ779658.343-NODE-343-length-54413-cov-9.845469_pt1 | contig 54413 bp, 48 predicted proteins | sample MGYA00511485_ERZ779658 | MGnify/ENA primary metagenome ERZ779658 (study PRJEB29588, sample SAMEA2162182) | human gut metagenome | biome: human gut; feature: human-associated habitat; material: faeces | place: Denmark | collected 2008/2010 ... | reverse complement strand
GACTTTTTTGCAATGATATCTGTGGACGCAAAAGTTATGTGCATTGTTAAAACAGATCAGCCAGCTTCTAAACAAACTGTTGACTTTTCCACATCTCAATGATAATCTGTATTCAGAAGCGGTTTTGTACCACTTGACTACTTGATAGTCTTGAGTGGGTTACTCGCTTCTTTTTTTATGCCCACTACATCATACAGATACATTTTTCCATTAGCTGCGTGGTTTACAACCAGACACGCAGAATAAACATTATATTCTCCGGTCTTTTTCTCATTGTTATATAATGGAATTGCAAATCTTGTCACATAATAAAACCATCCATTGTGAGCATCCTCGGAATGCTTTTCCTTATGATTTTCCCGATATACTTTATCAGTAGCTATCTCAACCATTTCTCGGATTCCCTGTGCCGCATTTGCCTTTGCTTTTGCTCTTGCGCCCTTTGTTTTTCTTGTATAACTAGAACCGCCATATTCATCCGGAAAGTTGTTTCCAATATAAATAATGTCTCTTGTCTCTGCTATTTCAATCAATTCTCCTACATATTTTCCCAAGTAATCCTCTACATCATTCCAATTAATATTCTGTTTATTGGAAAATATGATTTCAGGCAGTAAAACAACCTCATTGCCTGACTCATCTGTTACTATATCCAGTTTGTCCATGTAATCCCTTTCTCCATTCGTATTTTAAATATCATAACATGTCCTACTGCCATTTGCATTATGAATTTAATCGGAATTACATTCCAAAAGAAAAATCAGGAAATTCATTATCTTCTGGCTCCTCATCTAAAATATCCTCTGATTTTTTAGTTGCAGCCTGATTTTCTGCCATCCCACTTTTTATACTCTTGGTCACCTTCTGTGCTCCAGCCTCCATCATATTTGCATTCGTTGGATCTGCTGTAAAATTCATCACCGGCATTCCTGCATTCTGCAGACCTGCCGTAAGCATTGCCTGTTGCTGCATCATATACATTCCTGCAAGAGTTGGCAAATTCGTCAGTATCTTTTCTGTAACCTGACTTACAATACGCTCCACGAAAGCATCTTCCTTTTCTCTCGTTTCAAGATAAGGATCATCCTTCTTCTGCACATATCTCTCATAATAATCATTAATTGCACAGATGATAAATTCATTCTGCGACTTAAAGCCATTCTTCACCTCGTCAGAGTGAAGCAGGCTCCACGCCTGCATTGCACTCTCACTATTGGTGTTGAAACGAACATTCTTATTCCATGTTTTTTCTGCCATTTACATCGCCTTCCTTCCCTGCTGTTGCTTGAGTATCATATAGCAGTAGTATTCATAGCCCTTTGCATTGGCTCTGATATCATGGTTAAAGGTTACTCTGTCTCTGTCATAATCTCCAAATATCTCAATAAGTCTTGCTCCTCCGCCCATTATATAGAGCTTCATCATCTGCTCATTATACTCATAATCATGCAGCTTCTGGAAAATCTGGCTCGCATATTCTCCCTGCGGCTTCTTTCATAAGGATGGCATAAGGTTCTGAAATATCTGTCTCACCTTCACGAAGGAAATTCTCAATTACCTCGTGCCATTCTTTTACAAGCTTCTTAATAAGCTCCACTTTCTGCTTTGGTGTAAATCCATCTGGGAAATAATCGTCCAGCGTATCTGCCCGAATTTTTATCTGCTCACTCTGGTTTGGTTTTTCCTCCTCAAGCACCAAATATATAGCATCCATACCAAGCTCACCTCTCTGGCTCATTCGTTTCATCCGGTTTGCCTGTGATAAAGAAGGTGTGCACTGTTCCAAATCCATCACCGCATGAAGCTCATACTGTTCTTCTTCTGACAGATAGGATAATTCCACACCAATCGTAAACGCTATCTTTCCCTCATCCACCATAGCAAGTATCTTAGGGATGAGATTCGTCAGCCGGATATATCTCTTTATCTGTGCTACACTTTCTCCGACCTGTCTTGCAAGAAGCTCGTTGCTGTTCATCATGGAATGCTCTTCAACAACTTCATTAGCTCTATTCCCCGAATTATCCACTCTGCCATCTCCATCTGTGTCACACTTCGGTCCAGCTTGAGCCAAAGTCATATGATTTGCTTCATTATCTGACAGTGAATCATCCGATAACCGTTTTCCCTGATGTTTCATGGCATCCAGCTTCATCTTATATGCAAATGCTTTCTCACTTGGCTTCAGATTCTCTCTATGCAGGTTAGAGTCAACCATTGCCACAACTGCCTGATCATCATCCAGTTCTCTAATCACAACCGGAACCTTCGTCTCTCCTGCCCATACAGCAGCTTCCTTTCGCCTGTGACCGGATATTATCTCATATCCATCTCCATAGGGATTCGTCCTTACCAGAAGTGGCACAAGTACACCTTCTTTCTCAATACTTTTCATCAGCTCGCATAATTCCGTATTTACCTCCACCTTAAACGGATGATTCTTAAAATCATGCAACTGATTTATCTCCACATTCCGTATCGTCTCCATAAAATCGCCTTTCTCGAATACATCGAATTCATCTTCCCTGAAGTCCATCTGATATAATGAACTTCAGATATAAAGAAAGACCGCTCACTTTCAATTTTTCTTGAAAATGAACGGTCTTTCACGCTTCTGTTATTTAGTTGAATGATGATGATATTACTTTCTCTTTGATGTGTTTCCGAAGCCACAGTCCAATACGACTGAGACATTCACACCATCTGAAATTGCTTTTTTTATGTTTTTCGGTCACTCTGGTCAAACCTGAAAAACCTCTCAAAGTGCCGGAAGTCGAAAAGTTTTACAAACTTCCCGACTCGCGGGCAGTCGTCAAATTCCGCATAAACACTGGCTTTACAGCCAGTTGTTTCTTCGGAACTCTCCTCGTTGCCTTCGCGCAAATCAAGGATTTTTACATATTGATCCGATGTAGTGCAACTATTGTCTCCACGTGGCTCGATAGGTCCGGATTGATGTCAGTCATCGGGAACCTATCCAGACTAATATGACATGTGCCCAAATATCTCCGTTTGTTTGCGGAAACATATCTACAAATTCTGTAGCAAAAATATCTCGATACATTCCGCTATCCATATCACAGCCTGAACCTCGTTCGTCCACGGAAAAAGTTCAACTTTTTATTCGTTTCTACTATTATAGTGATTCCAACATAAAAGTCAAATCTTCCGAGGAACCGCCATCGTCTCAACCTTGTCCGTTCTTCCTGCAAAAACAGGTCAACGGCTATTTTTAGACCTAACTGATGGTCAGTTTTCCATGCACTCGACCTTATCATGCCTGAAAATTCGGCATTGAAAGGGAGAAACAATCCTGTTATTTCTTCGCATTCTCTTCCAATTCCAGCATGTATTTATCAAAGTCAGACATAAACAATCTGTCCTGGATAACACGATACTTTTCAAATTCAGTCTCGGCATGAAGCTTTGCAATTTCAGCTGACACTTTCCCTGCATCCTGTAAAATACCATAATCAAACATTTCAATAAAGCTATTAAGCCGTTTTTCCCAGTCCTGCATCGTGAGTGGAATATGCCGTAATGTCATATTCTCAGCAAAATCCAAGTATGCAGTAACCATACGATTCAGCTGTTTCATTTCATCCTGACTCAAATAATTCTTGGCAACCGTAACATCACTCTTCTTAATTTTGCCTTCAGGAGCATCTGCCCAAGTAGTTAATCCCATATGCTCTCTTGTATGGTCAGCTCTTTCTACAATCAGTTCAGCCGCCGTATGACCATGAACTGCGTAATGCATTTTATTCTGAACTGTTGCGTAGAATCTCCTGGTAGTTGCAGAATTCTTATCGTAATCAATGGCTGTGGCATACAGGTCAGTTATTTTCTGATAAAACTTTCTTTCGCTTGCTCGAATTTCACGAATTCGTTCTAACTGCTCATCAAAATACTTTTCTGTCAGATAAGTTCCGCGTTTGAGACGCTCGTCATCCATAACCCAGCCTTTGATGGTATAGTCCTTTGCAATTTGATTGACCCATTTACGAAACTGCACCGCACGCTCAGAATTTACCTTAAATCCTACTGCAATGATCATCTCTAAGGAATAGTGATTTGTGCTGTAGCTTTTTCCGTCGGCGGCAGTTATTCGAAATTTTCGAATAACTGAATCCTCTTGTAACTCACTGTCCCCAAAGATTTTCTTAATATGATAATTTATAGTGTTAGTGCAGACATCGTACAATGTTGCCATCATCTTCTGTGTCAGCCATATATTCTCATCCTCATAGCGCATCTCAATACTGTCCTGCTGATCGCCAACTGAGGCAACATAGGTCAAGTATTCTGCAGCGCTGGAACGGATGGTTATTTCATCTTTTTTCTTTTTCAAATAGGAGTCCTCCTTCTTCGATAAATCACTCTATAATAAACAATGAACGAATTTCTGTATACTCTCATCGCCCATGACAACGCTTATACTTCTTTCCGCTTCCGCATGGACACAATTCATTGCGGCCTATCTTCTTCGACCAATTTGCTCTTTCCTGAACCATAATAGGAATTTTTCCATCATGCATAAGTTCAAGTTCCCTCAGACGATACAAATATTCAGAGACTCCCAATATAGCTTGAAACATACGCATTGCCTCATTTTCAAATTCAAGTAAATATTCTGTTTTCTTTTTTGTTCTATCTTTCGGATTAGGAATATAAGTTATCAGCTGGTCTACTGAATTGTATTCAACATCATTATGACCGATAGCGTTTCTCAATTTCGCATTCACGAGGATTTTCAAAAAGCCTGTATATTCCTCAGAATCCAAGCAAAAATGATATCTTGATGCTTTTGTGAGTTTAATATAATCCTCTAAAGACTTTACATTTTTCTCAATTGGATTCATAGCATTGCTGTCAGACCTATACTTAATATTGTTAAGAGCAACAGGGATAATCATCAAATTACCTAATGCCTCATAAACATCCAGATAAAACTGTTTTACACTATCAAAACTGCTCGTTGTGGAACCTTCGTATTCAAAATCAAAAGAATTATCTTTACAGTATTGTATAGCCAATGCAGGTATAAGTCTTTGATATACGACCATAAACTCATCGTAGACCTTGTAGATCAGTTCCTGTAATTCTTCAAGGTGGAATCCATCATGAGAATTAAGGAAATCAATCAGGTCCTTCATTTGTGTTGAATCCATTTTCAATATTCCAGCGCTAAACGAAAGGTCATTAAGGATATCTTTTCTTAATGATGAATAAAATCCATGTACTTCAATCATGTGGACAGCTCTCAATGTTTCAGATTCATCTCGACATTGAAAAAAATGACCGGAAAACTCCTTTTGAATCTCTTGAGTTAAGTATTCGCTATTGTTTTTTGCTAAATTGAGAATTCTTTTATAGCTCTTCCACTTTTTAGCAGTTGCATTCAACTTAGACACATCTTGTCCAAATTCCTCATAAGAGTCATTCGTTTTCATACAATTCATATATCGAATAAACGGTGTAATCACTAGCCGCTCTAAATCAGCTGCTTCTACTTGTTTTAAGGTAGGAAATTCACCAGAACACTCAATAATGTAATCCGCATTTTCGTTCTGAACTTCATCAGCATTATCAAAAGAAAAACTTAACCCCGGACGATCCTGCCCTATCTTCACGCTACCAGACAAGGAGGTTCCACATTTACCGCATGCTACTTCTATCGGATGTTCTTCTTGCCAGCCAACTTGCAAACGAACTCTAGTAATACATCCGCAAACCTGACATTTTATAAAAGTATTAAAAACCATAAAACCTGCCTCCTTTCGCTGGATTACATGAACATATCATCGTTCCAAACGAGTTTTACCAAGTCAATGAGTACTGCTATTCTTTCAGTAATTTCATTCTTACCAAATGAATCATACGATTTGAAGCCAAGATTATTATCTAAAACGAACTTCTTAAATTTGGGATTATTCTGATATGCCAAATCGCCAAGTGATTCAGTATAGATATTTCCCTCATTGGAACAGTATTTTTTCAGTTTGTAATCATACTTTGCATCATTTAAGCTTGCATTGATGCTCTTATGAAGAAGCAATAACGCACCGATGCTATTTCTCCAACGTTTGAAATCATCTTGGTCAGAATATTCCGCGGTAAACCATTCATAATGGTCTGTAATAATGTGCTCAATCTCAAACGGATTCTTTGTTTGAGTGTTCATGTAATTGCAATAGTTTGATGCAACACCAGTCTGTTCTTCAATAAATCCTGTGATACGTGCAAGGATATTCTTAATGTATTTCTTAGTAAAGCTGTTAAGTCTTAAATCACTTAATGCTGCTGCCGGGTCAAATGCGAGATTGATATACTGCTGTTCTAATTTCTGTTTCAATGTAGAAATATCTGTCATGCGGATATCCTTCGTTACATTAAAAACAAAGTTTTTGATTGTACTGTAATCAACAGAGCGATAATTGGTTACTCTGGATACAATTAGCACATCTATAAATCTAGCCACCAGATTAATCTTCTCAACGATTACCGGCCATGAATCCTCATAGCATACAGGAGCCAATAAAAGCTGTGGCTGTAACGTGAAATTAATCTGAGCATTGTAATATACATATTTTGTTTCTTCAGCAAAGGTTGTTTCTGCCTGACGAATACGCTCATAAACCTCTGCGAATTTTGCAAATTTCTTTATGCACAACTCAAAGTCGTCGGAACCATTAAGTCCAAGCTTATCACGTTCATCTCGTACCCATTTGTGGAAGGAACCGCCGATGATATCAAAATCCTTATTTACTGCACCAGCTTTTGTTTCACGAATTGTTTCTGCATAGTGAGCTCTTAACCATGCCTTAATAAAGGTCTCATCGCCTTTGTCATCATCCTTCTTCAAAGTAAGAACTTTTTCTTTCCAAAGGCCATTCATTTTTTCTCGTATAGAGTCAGATTTTATCTCCGAAAGCAAATAACCCTTCAACATTTCGGTGGATGTCAAACTCAAACCACGGTCATTCATTGTAACGAATATCTTATGAGCGTCCTGTTCTGTTGTTGCTACAATCTCAATAAAGAATACTTTTTCTGCAACCCAATCGCAAAAATGCAGCAACATATCATCTGTAATGTCTGCCGGGAAAACATCCTGAATATCTTGATAACGACCATATAGATTTTTTACGGACTCGCCAACACCAGTAATATCAAAGTCTGTATCGTTGAAAATTGCATTCATACAATCCTGCCGGTCATCGACATTGATATTAAAAGACTTCGAGCCAAAAGACTCAGAGAAAATCATGGTCTCAATCATGTTATAACTCTGGCCGATGCTCTTTAATCTGTTATTAAGATACATCAGTAGCAATGTCAAAGATGAGAATCTTTGCTGACCATCGATAATAGCATTCTCCCTACCAGCTAATACAATGGAACCCATAAAATACGCTCCATAATCAGCAACTGATAGTCTAGAATCCCCAGGATGATAATACTCTAAAAATTCCGAAGTTAAATCGTCTATCAGTTCTTCAATATGCTTTCTCTGCCACATATACTCACGCTGATAGTAGTGAATTGAGTATTTTGTATTCTGCAAAAGCTGCTTAAGATTCTTTGGTGAACCTTCTATCTTTTTCATTAGTCTTCCTCCTCCAGAAACAGTTTCGGAGCATTGAATCTAATACTTGCTGCTTCTGTCATCACACTTGTATTGCCACAATTCAACAAAGATAAGCGTAATCTTAACTCATCCGTGCTTCCATCATGGACCACATACTCATTCTTATGTTTTTTGATAAAAGTTGCTGACTCTCTTGAAAAGCCATTTCGCTGCAATAAAATCGTTAATGGATTCGTAGTACCAAACTCGACATATTCATACCAGTTATTATCAAATTCATCGACATCATGAATCTTTTTATATTCGTTAGAAAACCTCAGAAAATAATTTGAATGAAATCCAATGAACGAACCTCTTTTCGGATGCGGCCCAGCTGAGCGGTAGCAGTTTCTGGAACAAGGAGTTCATTCGCAATGTACGAATAGATCTCACGTAAGTCGTCAAGCGCATCTACAGAATAGCCGACTTTATAGCTATCTGTCATATGCCAAACTCCTTTGCAAGTGCTGCATCGACTTCATCTGCAGAATATACCTTTCCTGCTTTGATGGAATCAACACCCTTCTGGAGTTCTGCATCAAGTTCTTCTCTGGTCATTGCACCAACAGCTAATGGCTTAGAAGAAGGAAGTTTCAATTCAAACGGCATACCTTTTTTCAGTACGATCTGGCTATAAAGCATCTGAATTGCACTGGATGGAGAAATGCCAAGCTGAGAAAGAATGCTCTCAGCATTATCCTTGAGATTGGTATCTATTCTTGCATAAACAGCAGATGTATTTGCCATAATATCGCCCCCCTTTTTCTTTATTATATTCGCTTTTGCTTGCGATTGCAAGCATTTGCATAGATTATTTTATGACAAAACTTTGAATTTTATACGCCCTTTGCGGAAGAAAGGAATATTTATGGGATTCTTATCAGGACTGTTTCACTCAAGAGACAAGCCCACCAACAGTACAAACGACAGTGCCTACCGCTTTCTCTTTGGTGAAAGCAACTCCGGCAAAACCGTCAATGAACGAAGCGCCATGCAGATGACTGCAGTCTATGCTTGCGTCAGGATTCTTTCGGAGTCCATCGCTGGGCTTCCGGTCCATGTCTATAAATACACGGACTCTGGCAGCAAAGAAAAAGCGATCAAGCTTCCATTATATCGATTAATACACGATGAGCCAAATCCAGAAATGACATTCTTTAGTCCACAGATGGTTTGCGAACAAGTCCTGTCCCGGTAACTGGCTATATTCCAGACTCGGTGATCTGGCCGCTAAGGTTACTTCTGAGCTTTCCAAAACCACTTCCGGCGGCGGCACTGCTTCTACTTCACAAATGTATCGTGTCCGCAAAACTTGGTCTGATTCTAAGAGTCAGCTTGGTGCCTATAAGTTGCTGGCCAATGCTAAGAAAAAGGCAGATGAGAATGCCGGATATAAGGTATTCGATGCCTCTGGTAATATCGTTTATCCAACTGCCGCAAATCCGACCCAAACACCTGCTGCAAATACTTCTTATAAGGTTCGGATAGACATTCATTACAATGCTAAACAAGCTCATTTATGGCTATCGCTTGATACTTACTCCTTATCTCAAAATACTCGAAAACTCATCTGGCGACGCAGCCAAGGTTACGGAAACGAATCTTCTGCTACACTTTGTGTCCCATACCGATATGCTTACAACCTACAGCGAGGAGCTTTTTGAAAACTACGCAGATCACATTGAAGTCATGAGCAGAAATGAAATCAGGTTTGTTATGAAATGCGGTCTGACATTCACAGAAAGGATTGGTGATTAGATGAGCCATACACCATTTGGTTATAAGATAGAAAACAGCATCGCAGTTATTGATCAACCGGCTGCAGATAAGCTCAGACAGCTTTACAAAAATTATCTGAGTGGTATGTCCTTATCAAAGGCTGCATCTGCTGCCGGAATTAAAACCTATCACGGCACTGCTAAACGATTGATGGAAACAGCCCATTATCTTGGCGACAGTTTCTATCCTGCTATTATCGATAAGGATACCTACCAGAAAGCACAAGAGGAACGCAAACGTCGAGCCACAGCCCTCGGACGAAATAATAAGCAAACACAAATGAGAAAGCTACAGATACCTACCCATTTCCATATGGGTGAGGTCACTGTCCTTTATGACAATCCCGTCAAACAGGCAGAATACCTGTACAATCTCATAGAAAGCGAGAGTAAATAATGGGAAATGTAATGTTAATTCCTGCAAGGCGACAAGTCGGAAGCAACGCCAGAAAGCAGGAAGAAGAAAAGCCAAAGCTCCGAGTCGCAGCGTACTGCCGTGTCAGTACAGACAGCGATGAGCAGGCTACAAGTCATGAAGCTCAGGTCGAGCACTACACAGAATATATTCAGAAAAATCCTGATTGGGAATTTGCCGGAATTTATGCTGATGATGGTATCTCCGGTACCAACACTAAAAAGCGTAAAGAATTCAATCGTATGATTGATGACTGCAAAGCCGGTAACATTGATATGATTATTACCAAATCCATCAGCCGCTTTGCCAGAAACACACTGGACTGTCTGAAATACATAAGGCAACTCAAAGATATGAACATACCAGTTCTGTTTGAAAAGGAGTCCATCAACACAATGGATGCCAAGGGTGAAGTCCTTATCACCATCATGGCTTCTCTAGCACAGCAGGAATCGCAGTCCTTAAGTCAGAATGTCAAGATGGGATTACAATATCGCTACCAGCAAGGCAAGGTGCAAATCAACCACAATCGCTTCTTTGGCTATACAAAGGATGCAGATGGGAATTTAGTTATTGATCCAGAACAGGCTGAAACTGTAAAGCGTATTTATCGAGAATACTTAGAAGGCCTCAGTATGGACAAGATTGCCGCTGGTCTGGAGCGTGACGGTATTCTTACCGGTGCCGGAGGAAAAAAGTGGCACACAAGTACCATCAACAAGATTCTCCGAAACGAGAAATACATCGGTGATGCCCTGCTTCAAAAGACCTACACTACCGACTTTCTTAACAAAACTAGAGTTAAAAATAACGGTCTTGTTCCACAATACTATGTAGAAGGCGACCACGAAGCCATTATTCCTAAAGATATTTACCTGCAGGTGCAGGAAGAACTTGTCCGCAGGCGAGTAGGTAAAACCAGCGCCAACGGTAAGAAACGAAACTACAGCTGCAACCACTGCTTCTCCCAAATCGTCATCTGCGGTGAATGCGGTGAAATGTTCCGAAGGCTACACTGGAACAACCGAGGCGTTAAATCCATCGTCTGGCGCTGCATCAGCAGGCTGGAGTCCACTGGTTTGGAATGCCACGCTCGAACCATCAACGAACTAGTCCTTCAAGATGCCGTTGTCAAAGCCATCAATCAAATGCTCGGTGACAAAAGCAACTATCAGGCACAGCTCCAGCTTAACATTGCCGCAGTCATCCGAGCTTCACAAGCAACCGCCATTGACAGCATTGACGAAAAATTAATGTCCCTGCAACAGGAGCTCATTCAGAAGGCCAACAGCAAAGAAGACTACGACGAAATAGCTGATGAGATTTTCAGGCTTCGAGAACTTCGACAAAAGACCACTGTCGATACTGCTGCAAGAGATGAACAGATAAAGCGAATCAATGATCTTCAGGATTACATCTCGCAGCAGACCTCTTACCTTACAGAATTCGACGAAGCATTGGTGCGACGCTGGATTAAGCAGATCACCATCTGGGATGACCGCATCACCGTCGAACTGAAATCCGGCGTCAGCATTGATGTGGATGCATGACCCTATAGGTATGCAAAGGCTCCCCACCACTGGATAATTTCCGGTGATGGGGAGCCTTTTTTTACAGTGCAAAGTTTAAATGAAACAATTCATTTATAGCGTTTCTAATATTGGCATCCTCTATCCCATAATGTTTCATCTGCATAGCATAAACAATATATTCTAAGTATATTAAATCTAAAAGAGCAAGTCCAATAAAATCTTTGTCCAAGTCCCCATGAGCAAAATGATTTCTCTGACTTGATAATCTCTCTCCCATCGAAGAATATATTAACTCTTCTCCATTAAGACTATATAAATGCTTACCAAAATTTCCTATAATCGAATCAAAATCCTCGCCTATTTTCACTAACTCTGTTTGAAGAGAATCCGACCTAATAAGTTTACTTAAAAATTTATATTTATTTTTCAATTTACCTGTGCTAGAATCAATCAATCTTTGTAACGCCTCTATCGCTTCGTTTTCAATTAAAATTGTAGATTCCTTCTTTGGAACCCCATTCGGATAGGTCCTATGAAATTCCCATTCAAATGCAGCTGTTATCATAATAAATCTTGATGCATCAATATGTCTTCCATCTTCGTATGTCTTAGGCAAATGTCTTGTATACAAACTATCACAGGCAATATCCGTTAATATCTGTCCCTCATGACCAGATATCGTACTCTGCTTAATGCATCTATTTTGTTTTAACGCATATAATTCTTCTTCTGTACCCTGGTTCATCATTGTTAATATTCCAAAAGATTGATATTTTCCATCCTGATTTCTTGACGAAACCACTGCAGGTTTCATGCAAATATTGTTTCTATAGCATAAAAATGAAATAAATTCTTTAGCAATGAACCAAAGTCTAACAAGAAAATCATAATCTTCTGTCTCATCAAACTCAAACAACATTGATGACTCTAGTAAAATAGGCGGTTCTAGAATCTTTGTGCTAAATTTTCTTGAAACGCTAAACTGTACATTTACTTTCTTTTCATCTACTTCGAATTCCTGTGGCGTTGTACTTGTTATATCAAAATTTTTCGTCGTGATCGAAAACACACCATCACTACTCACAGTGGTTGGATTAAATGAAAAATCGAATGACTGATTAACCGGATGAATAATATTAATTTCTGGACCTAAAAAAGATATTTTTCCGAATTTTTCTTTGCCTGTACTGCATTCTAAATAGCCGATTAACTGAACAATTAACACTGAATTATTACTGCTGATATTAGCATTCTTCTGTGTAAAGAATACGATCCGTTTTCCATTTTCATGACAACGTCCTATCAGAAACGAATCCTCCATTTTTAAATCCGTATTAGGAATAAATGTACCCTTAGCAATCGGAGTCATAAGCCATTCAGTTTCAACCTTTCTCACATTTTCAGTTGTTGGAATTAGTCGCAAATTTTCTCCATTAAATACAAAAGTAAAATCTATGTCTTTATATTTAGTAACTCCAGTATATATTCTAGTATCTTCCATCTTTATTCCTCCTGTTATCTATCCCACTGCCACGTCTGCCCCTTAGTATCGAGTGGCTTAAACTGCGGTCGGCTCTGACAACAATCCTAGTGTCGCAACCTCTGACATCTAATCCACAGCCTAAACCCTACCGCTATTCTCCGGCTACTCAAATTTTCCTCATTCAGTTCCAAAAGTAGATATGTTTCCATATAAGAAAACTGAGCTTTCCGCAAGGCTTCTCTGATGAAACTAACCTTACAAAAAGCCCGGAAATACGCCACTTTTCAGCACTTATTTATCTTTCCTTGACAGCAAACAGACCGTCTCAACATGCACCGTATTCGGAAACATATCCACGCACTGCACCTTATCCACGACATACCCCCGCGCCAGCAGCACCTCCAGATCCCGCGCCAGACTCGTCGGCTTACACGAAATATAAATCATATGATCCACACCATAATTGATAATCTTTTCCAATGCCTTCGGATGAATACCATCTCTCGGCGGATCGAGCACAATATAATCCGGCCGTTCCTCAATCGTATCGAGCACCTTTAAGACGTCACCCGCCAAAAATTCACAGTTGTCCAGATGATTGAGTGCCGCATTCTCTTTTGCCGCCTCTACCGCTTCCTCGATGATCTCCACGCCCACAACTTTTTTGCAGACCGGAGCAAGCATCTGTGCGATCGTACCGGTACCGCTGTACAGATCATAAACGGTCTTGTCTGCCAGCATGTCCGGATTATCCCCGAGGATAAATTCGCGGGCTGTGGAATAAAGCACTTCTGCTCCGAGAGAGTTTGTCTGGAAAAAAGAAAACGGTGAAATCTGAAAACGCAGTCCCAACAGCTCCTCATAAAAATAATCCTGTCCGAAAAGTACTTCCGTTCCTTCGTTTTTTACGACATCCGCCACGCTGTCATTTTTTGTGTGGAGTACTCCTTTTAAGGTTCCTTCCAGGGAAAGTGCCAGAAGTACATCTTTCCATCCGGCTAAAAGCTGCTTTTCTTTTTCTTCGTTTACCGTTCCGGCATGTGGACATCTGCCCTGCTTTTCCAGCAATGCAACCTCTATCTTTGCACGCTCGTCCGGCTCCTGCTCCTGTACATTTCTCCAATCCTGCGTCGTAGTGATCAGATCAACTAAAATCTCTCCGGTCTTTACTGCCTTTCGCACAAGAAGATGGCGCAGATACCCGGTATGACGCAGTCTGTGATAGAAGGAGATTTCCTGCTCCCTGAAATAAGCGAGCGTTGCCATGAGAATCGCACGGAAATCGCCATCCACGATCCGGCAGTCCTCTACCGTTACAATATCGTAAAAACTGCCGCGCTTGTGCATTCCAAGTGCCAGCGGTCCGTCCTTGTATTCATCTCCAAATGAAAATTCCATTTTGTTACGGTAAGCAAGCACACGCGGACTGTGTCTGATTGGCAGAAACTCATAAGCACAGGCATCCCCGATCGCCTGCTCTATCATGCCGCGTACCTGTGTCTCCTTGATCTTTAACTGTTCTTCATAAGGCAGACTCTGATACGTACATCCTCCGCACTGTCCGAAATGCCGGCAGGTATCTGCGGTCTCCCGTGGCGATTTCTTCACGGTTTCCAGAAGCCGTCCTTCCGCTTTTCCTTTTCGTACCTTATTTACTGCAAAGGAAACACGCTGTCCCGGAATGGTATTCTTGACGATGATGCGTTCTCCCTCGTCTGTCATCACAATCCCTTTGTTCGGGAATTCTACGGTTGTTACGTTTCCTTCTGCAATCTGCCCTTTTTTCATTCTTTTACTCCTCATGCATCATTCTGAATCTTATTTTCTTACAGAAAAAGGGACTACACAACTGCAGTCCCTTCTTTCTTCGTTCGGTTTTCTTTTTCTGCGCACCGCTCAAACTGCCTGAAAGTTCTCACGCTTCCGACAATGATTAGTCCTCTGTCTTGTCTGCGGAAGCATCCTTAGACTCTGCAGCCGGCTCATCATCCTCATCCTCGAAGAAGTCATTGTCGAACTCATCTTCAAAATCGTCCTCAAAATCATCCAGATAATCCGGTGTAAAGAAACGATAAATTCCATAGATTGCTGCTGCAACTGCGACAACGATTCCAATCACGGCGAATACAATCACGAATTTGGAAGGTTTCTTCTCCTCTTCTTCCTGTCTCTTCAAAAACTTATTAAGCTTTGCTGCATCCAAAACATCCCCCACTTTGGTAGATGCTAAAATATCTTCTACTTTACTCATGATGGCACTTCTCCTTCCTGCATTTTTAATTACATCCATTATAGCATATCTTTCCCTGTTTTCCTATGAAAAATTTGTGTTTATAAAAAATTTATCATATCTTTTTTAATTTTGCAAAGCTTGCAAACATCTTCTTTGTTCCGACTTTGTCGAAATCTACGGTCACTTCATAGTCCCTGCCCCCGGAAACAATTGCCATGACTTCTCCATCGCCAAATTTGATGTGGCGGACACGATCTCCCACCTGATAGGACAATGCTCCACCCGCGGAACCAAAATCACGCTGGTTTTCCACCTTTGTATATACCGGTTTTGTGGCTTTGGAGGAACGGAAGGTCGATCCATATCCCTCTCCCACTTCTTTTCCATATCCGCTTCCACCATAACTCGGCACCGTCCGGAATGCCTTACGCGCCTTCTGAAATGTGGACTGTTCGATGGGTTCTTCCTTTGTCTTTGGCTCATAAATCTTTCCGGAAAGAAGTTCCGGCGGAATTTCCCTGACAAAACGGGATACTTTTCCATACTGTGTCTGCCCCCGCACCATGCGCACACGCGCGGAAGTGATTGTCAGATTTTTCTTTGCACGGGTAATTCCCACATATGCCAGACGCCGTTCTTCCTCGATCTCGGCCTGGGAGTTATCACTCGTAATAGACATATAACTCGGAAACAGTCCGTCCTCAAGTCCTGCCAGATAGACATTCGGAAATTCAAGTCCTTTCGCACTATGTAAAGTCATAAGTACCACATAGTCACTGTTTTCGTCAAAACTGTCAATATCCGCAACCAGAGCGACATTTTCCAGAAAGCCGTTTAAGGTCGGAGCTTCTTCCCCCTCCGCATAATCCACAGCTTTGCTGATCAATTCGTCAATATTTTCGATTCTTGCCTCTGCCTCATCCGTTCCCTCTGCTTCGAGTTCTCTGACATAACCGGTCGTTTCAATAACTTCCTGCAGCAGATCTGTCACGGAAAGCAGCTTTGCCTTTGCTTTCATAGACTGGATAAACAACACAAACGGCCGGATCTTTGCTGCCGCTTTGCCCAGCCCCGGTACCTGTTCTGCCACACAGAGCGCATCATAAAAACTGATCTCCTGCTCCTGGGCATACAATGCCACTTTGTTGATCGATGCCGCACCAATTCCACGTTTTGGGATATTGATGATACGCCGCACCGCCAGATCATCCTGCCCATTGTCGATGGTCTTTAAATATGCCAGCAGATCCTTCACTTCCTTACGGGCGTAGAAATTTACGCCTCCAAAAATTTTATATGGAATATTTGCTGTAATAAAACGTTCCTCAAAGAGACGGGACTGTGCATTGGTACGATAGAGAATGGCACAGTCTTTATACTGATACTCTCCTTTGCGTACCCGCCGGGCAATATCCCTTGCCACAAAATCCGCTTCCTCTGCCGCCGTATCCAGCTGCTCAAAGGTGATCTTGTCCCCGGCTCCATTGTCCGTCCACAGACGCTTTTCCTTTCGCCCCTGATTGTTGGCAATCACAGCATTGGCTGCATCCAGAATATTTTGCGTGCTCCGGTAATTCTGCTCCAGTTTGATCACTGTGGCATCCGGAAAATGATGTTCAAAATTCAGAATATTGTAGATATTCGCTCCCCGGAACTTATAGATAGACTGATCATCATCACCTACAACACAAAGATTCTGGTATTTTAAAGCCAGCAGACGGATCAGTTCAAACTGTGCGGTATTGGTATCCTGATACTCATCCACCATAATATAGCGGAAACGATCCTGATACGAGGCAAGCACCTCTTTGTCCAGTTTGAACAGTTCCACAGTTTTCATGATCAGATCATCAAAATCCAATGCATTATTCTGCTTTAACGCCTGCTGATATTCCCGATAAACCTGGGCCTGTTTCCGTTTCACATAATCGCCTGCCGCGCGCGTCTCAAATTCGATCGGATCGATCAGCTCATCTTTTGCGGAGGAAATAGCAGAAAGAAACATTTTCTCTTTGTACATTTTCGTATCGATTTCCAGACGTTTGCAGATATCCTTCATCAGAGTCTTCTGATCATCGGAATCGTAGATGGTAAAATTGGTGCCAAACCCCAGCCTGTCAATATATCTGCGCAAAATACGCACACAGGTGGAATGGAATGTGCACACCCAGATACTTTCCGAACCATATCCCACCATCTGGTCAATACGCTCCCGCATCTCCCCTGCCGCTTTATTGGTAAACGTGATTGCCATGATATTGTAGGGATTAACCCCGCATTCCTCAATCAGATATGCCGTACGATGTGTCAGTACTCTGGTTTTTCCGGACCCGGCACCTGCCAGAATCAGAAGCGGTCCGTCGGTTGCCATCACAGCCTGCCGCTGTGGTTCGTTCAGTGCATCTAATAAGCTCATATCGTTTCTCCGTCTCTTTCCATAATTCATTATTCGTGTGTCTCATTATATCATAGATAGTCCGAATAGAACATACATTCTTTTGTTTTTTGAAAAAAGCATGAAAATGCCTTGTCATCTAGTTTTTATTACTATATAATGTGATATGAGGTGAAAATATGGACAACGAAGTAAAAGAATTTCTTGCTGCACTGCAGAAGAAACTGGTTTCAATCGATTACATCAAAACGGAAGACATTCCAAATATCGGTTTATATATGGATCAGGTCACGACCTTTATGGACGAGCAGTTAGAAGCCTGCAAACGCTATGAAGATGATAAAATTCTGACCAAAACAATGATCAACAATTATGCCAAAAACAATCTGCTCCCTGCCCCGGATAAGAAAAAATATTCCAAGGAGCATGTGCTGACCCTGTTATTCATTTACTATTTTAAGAATCTGCTCAGCATCAACGACATCCAGTCCCTGTTAAATCCCCTGACGGAACATTATTTTGGCAACAAAGCCGGATTTAATATGGAAGATGTCTATAACGAGGTTTTTAATTTAGAGAGCACCGAGTCCGAGAAATTATTAAAAGATCTCGGAAAAAAATATGCTCTCTCCCGTGAGACGTTCCGGAAATTTCCGGAAAATGATCAGGAATTTCTGCAGAATTTCAGTTTTATCTGTCTGCTCAGCTACGACGTATACATCAAAAAGATGATTATCGAAAGTGTTATCGACAATATCAACAGTCAAAACAGTAAAACAAATAAAAAAGAGAATTCCAAAAAGGAATCCTCCAAAAAAGACACCGTTTAATCCAAACGGATGATTGTATTTTCGGGCACAGATGCAGATACGCATCCGTGCCTTTTTTCTATTCCTGTTCCGGATGTTTCTGTGACAGACGGCTGAATACCATCTCATATCCGTCATTTCCATAGTTCAGAGAACGATTGACACGGCTGATCGTCGCTGTAGACGCCCCCGTCTTTTCCGCAATATCAAGGTATGTCTTCTGATCCCGCAGCATTCCCGCCACTTCAAATCGCTGTGATAAAGAAAGCAATTCATTGACCGTACACACATCCTCAAAAAATGTATAACATTCCTCTCTGTTCTGCAGACATAAAATTGCATCAAACAGATGATCTACTGCCTCTGTTTTAAGTTTCTTGCTCATTATGCTCCCTCTTTCCTTCCAAAAATCATGTCTGTATTTTATCATATTAAAGTTTTAAAGTAAACAGATTTCTTGCATTACCCCATTGTTATGCTATAATGTTTAGTACAGTTTACCAAACACGAAAACGAATGGAGAATCTATGATATGAAAAAGATCGGTTATTTTTTTTCCGGCTTTCTGCCAATTTTAACAACAACAGCTGCACAGATACTGGCTTCTTTTTTTATGTTCGGAATCGCAGCTCTGTTTCTGTGTCCGGCCTCCCAGAGCACAGGCTTTGATGCCGATACCATCGAAACACTTCTGACCAATACGGAGTTTAATGCATGCATCATGCTGATTTATACCGTAACCTGCATCGTATTCATGGGAATATGGTATTATCGCTCCTGTGGGGGCAATTATCTTCCAAAACCATCCCTCACGTTTCATCCTCTGCAGTTTTTATCCATCATTCTTCTGATTCCCGGCATGCAGTTCTTTTCCGGTTATCTGACTTCTGCGGTATCTCTTCTTTTCCCGAACTGGCTCAGCCAGTACGAAAAACTCATGGAAACCGCAGGCTTAGACTCCGACATCGGACTGTTCATGTTTATCTATGCCGTAATTCTCGGTCCTGTCTGTGAAGAACTAGTTTTCCGCGGCGTCACCATGCGTCTGGTCCGACGGGCACTTCCGTTCTGGGCTGCCAACCTGATGCAGGCGGTTCTCTTCGGAATCTTTCACATGAACTGGATTCAGGGAATTTATGCATTTGTTCTCGGTCTTGTACTGGGATGGATCTGTGAAAAAGGAGGAAGCATCTATTTCTCAATGTTCTTCCACATCCTGTTCAACTTCTGGGGAACCATCATCGGACCGCTACTGAACAATCTCAAAGAAACGGATCTTCTGGGAATTATCATCTTTCTCTTTACGATTGTTTCTCTCGTTTTGGGCTTTTCCTTATTCCGCCTGGGAACGAAATGGCGCGATCAGAAAGCGGCGCGCCTTATGGCTGCCCCTGATCATGATGATCATTTCGAAGCAGCTGAATGATCCGGTACTCATAAAACACGGTGATCACAAGGATAGCGGCAATCACCAGCAGACTGTACGCGTCCTTGAGTTCGATCCCGATCACATCTCCCACACACGGAACCATCAGACCGATGATAAACACCAGTTTTACCAGCCGGATCATCCGGACGGAATATTTACGCACCTTTCCCACACACACCTCTTTCGGAAGCCGGTTTATTTTTTCCGGCTGACAGCTTACCAGGCTGAGTCCCACATAGATCAGAACAACTCCTGCAATGTTACAGATAAATTTATATGGCGCAACTTTATAGACAATCCCATAATAGATCTGCAGTCCGATATAGACAATTCCAAGGATCATTCCTATCGCCTCCGCAAAAATTGCCGGAACGGTTAAATCTTCTTTTTTCATCTGCTTTTCTCCATTTCATTCTGTAAAATCATATCCTAATTCTAACACCTTTTTGACTTGAATTCCATAGTTCATGTGCTATAATGAAACACAGAGTAACAATATAACAAAGGAGATCTCATGGAAAATCTTATTTTACCAAAACAATACAAATCAGAACTGAATCTTCATGACACACAGCTTGCCATCAAGACAGTCAAAGATTTCTTTCAGGCACTGCTGGCGCAGAGACTGCATCTGACACGTGTTTCTGCTCCTCTTTTTGTAGACCCGGCAACCGGTCTTAATGATAACTTAAACGGTTATGAGCGCCCGGTTACTTTCGGTATTAAGGAGCAGGACGATAAAAATGCCGAAGTTGTCCATTCTCTCGCAAAATGGAAACGTTACGCCCTGAAAAAATACGGATTTCAGGTCGGAGAAGGCATCTACACGGATATGAATGCCATCCGCCGCGATGAAAGTACGGACAACATTCATTCTATTTTCGTAGATCAGTGGGACTGGGAAAAAATCATTCATAAAGAAGACCGTAATCTGGACTATTTAAAAGAGACCGTTCGTACCGTATATAAGTGTCTTCGCAAAACAGAACAGTATATGGCCATCCAGTATGATTACATTGATCTGATCCTTCCAAAGGAAATTTTCTTTATCACCTCCCAGGAACTGGAGGATCTGTTCCCGGACAACACACCGAAGGAACGTGAGTATTATATTACCAAGGCAAAAGGTGCTGTATGTATCATGCAGATCGGTGACACCTTAGAGTCTGGCGAACCGCACGACGGACGTGCTCCGGATTACGATGACTGGGCTTTAAATGCAGATATTCTTGTTTATTATCCGGTTCTTGATATTGCACTGGAATTATCTTCGATGGGTATCCGTGTAGACAAAACTGCTCTGATTTCCCAGCTTGACAAAGCCGGCTGTCCGGAACGCAAGGATCTGCCATTCCAGAAATCCATCATCGATGGAACACTTCCTTATACCATCGGCGGAGGAATTGGTCAGTCCCGTATCTGTATGTTCTTCCTTCGCAAAGCTCATATCGGCGAAGTGCAGAGTTCTCTCTGGCCGGAAGAAACAATTGCAGCCTGCGAGGAACATGGTATTCAGCTCTTATAATTTATTTTACATAATAAAATAAACAAAGCAAAAAATCAAAGAGGAAAAACGAAAAAAACGTTTTTCCTCTTTTTGTATTATCTATCTCCTCTAAATTACAGCTATAAGGTTTCCTCATCCGCCTCGCACATGCGATACCCTACGCCCAGTTCATTTACAATATAATTTTTTTCTCCCGGTCTGGCTCCCAGCTTCTTACGGATATTTACCATATTGACCTGCAGTTTTTTGATGCTGCCCTCATCGTTATACCCCCAGATCTCTTTGATAATGGCTGAGTATGTCATAACCTTTCCCGCATGTTCCGACAATGCTGCAATGATATTGTACTCTGTCTGTGTCAGCTTCACTTCTTTTTTATGCAAGAAAACTCTTCTTGCATCGTAATCAATGGTCAGACCGGAGGCCTTAAATTTTCCACCCGGAAACATTCCGTTTTGCATGCGATGTGTTGTCATGCGGAGCGTAGAACGTATCCGCGCAAGAAATTCATTGGAGCCAAATGGTTTTGTAACATAATCATTGGCTCCCATATCCAAAGCCTCCACTTTATCTTTTTCATCTGACCTGGCAGAAAGCACAATCACCGGCGTCAGGGAATCTTTCCGTAACCGCTTTAAAAAAGTCATTCCGTCCTGATCCGGAAGTCCCAGATCTAAAACAACGAGATCCGGTCTGTGAGAAGCATACATCATCATTCCGTCTTCGCAGGAATATGCCGATAATGTCTGATATCCGTTTGCCTCCAGAAGTGTAGCCACCAGATTGTTAATATGTTCATCATCCTCAATAATTAAAATCTTATATTTATTTCCGTTCATGCCTGTTCCTTCTCCTCCATATCCAGATAAAACCGGAAAAGTGCACCTCCATTTTTCTTATTTTCTGCCTTGATCTTTCCACCGTGCGCTTTGATAATTGTTGCGCACACTGCCAGTCCTATTCCTGCATTGCTCCGTTTGCAATCGGAAGATACCTCATACGCCTCATGACTCCCGTAAAAAACGGATTTTAATTTTTCTTCCGGAATTCCACATCCATCATCCTGTACTTCAAATACGGCTTTGTCCGCCACAAGAAATACCTTCAGTCCCAGGTGCACCATTCCCTTTGCATGCTGCACCGCGTTTTCTAAAATATTGATCAACACCTGCTGGATCAGGATGGCATCCATGGGAATTACCACAAATTCATCTGGAATATCAATTTCAACCTCCTGATCCGGATATCTTTTATGAAACTTTAAAATCACCGAATCAATCAGCTCATCCAAAACCGTAGGTGTCTTAATGATTTTTACTTTTCCACTGTCAAGTTTTGTGATCGAAAGCAGGTTCTCAACCATCCGGAAAAGCCACTGTGCATCCTGCTGGATGTCCTGCAGCATCTTTGTCCGCTGTTCCTTCGTAAAATCATTATCCGGATCAAGCAGCGCCGAGCTGGAGCCATAGATCGTGGTAAGCGGAGTCCGAAGATCATGGGAAACCGCACGGAATATGTCTGCACGGATTTTTTCTTTTTCTCTCTCTGCTTCGAGAATTTTATTATACTTTATTTTGGTGGTAAACCCACAGGTAATCAAAGCCATCAGTATAATGATCACTGCCGATGCCATATTCTCCGGTATGGAAAAATTAAAGTGAAAAAATGGAAATGTGAAAGCAAAATTCAATTCAAGAACGCTGAGAATTGCAGCTGCCACACCATACAGATACCCCGGTGTGATCACAGAAGTCAGAAAGACTCCAAAAATAGATACTGCCGGGATCAGCGCATTTTCCACAGTACTGTTTTGTATCCACAAACAGACCATAAAACACACCAGCTGAATCCCGACGGTAATGGCTATATCTCTTATGATATACAATGTTTTTTTCATCCGAATCTTCTTTCTCCTTATCTCTTGCATCCATATGTTTCATTATAGCATAATGGCGGTTAAGATTCGAATAAAAAATGTATTTTTCTAAGAAAGCGTATTCAGTTCCTCCATCCACAATGTTGCACACGCATCACTCGGCATACGCAGATCTCCTCTCGGAGAAACAGCAACAGATCCGACTTTCGGGCCGTCCGGAAGGCAGGAACGTTTAAACTGCTGCGCAAAAAATCTGCGGCAGAACGTTTTCAGCCATTTTAAAATAAATGCATCTTCATAAGTTCCCGCAAATGCAATTTTTGCCAGACGATAAATTTTTGCAGGGGAAAATCCCTGACGCAACATATAATACAGGAAGAAATCATGCAGTTCATACGGACCTACCAGATCCTCGGTCTTCTGTGAAATTTTTCCGTCTTCCGGCGGCAGAAGCTCCGGAGAAACCGGTGTATCCAATACATCATACAGTGTATCGGAAAGCTGCTTGTCCTCACAGGTATCCGCATAATAACGCACCAGATGCCGGACCAGTGTCTTTGGCACAGAAGCATTCACGGCATACATGGACATATGATCTCCGTTGTACGTTGCCCACCCCAGTGCAAGTTCCGACAGATCTCCGGTTCCGATCACAAGCGCATTTTTTTTGTTCGCAATGTCCATCAGAATCTGCGTGCGTTCCCGCGCCTGGGAATTTTCATATGTCACATCATGCACCGAAGGGTCCTGTCCGATATCCGAAAAATGCACATTTACCGCCTGACAGATATCCACTTCCACAAATTCTGCCCCAAGGCTTTGAATCAGTTTGACAGCATTGTCATATGTGCGGTCGGTTGTCCCGAATCCCGGCATGGTGACGGCCGTAATTCCCTTATGATCCCGCCCGCACAGATCAAAGGCACGCACGGTCACCAGCAGTGCCAGCGTCGAATCCAGTCCTCCGGAAATACCTACCACAGCATTGGCTCCGGTATGTTCCAGACGTTTTTTTAGTCCCATTGCCTGAATCATCAGAATTTCATCACAACGCTTTTCCCTGTTCTGTCTGTCTGTTGGCACAAACGGTGCCGGATCAATAAACCGCGTCAGTTTTGTTTCTTCTATTTTTAAAGAGAACAGAATCTCGGTATGTGTCTGATCCTCAGTGACAAAAGTTGTCATTCTGCGGCGCTGTGCACAGAGACGTTCCACATCAATCTCCGAATACAGGATGCCATGTCCAAAACGCTTGGATTCCGCAAGAATCTGTCCGTTTTCCGCAATGATGTTGTGCCCGGAGAACACCAGATCCTGTGTAGACTCTCCCTCTCCCGCTGACGCATAAATATATGCCGCAAGAAGACGTGCAGACTGGCCACTTACCAGTTCCCTGCGGTAACTGTCTTTGCCGGTCAGTTCATTCGAAGCCGACAAATTCACCAGAACAGACGCCCCCGCCAGTGCATGGGAGATACTCGGCGGATTCGGTGTCCACAGATCCTCACACAGTTCCACACCAATTCTGAGTTTCGGCATCTGCTCACAGACAAAAAGCAGATCCCGGTCCGCAGGAACACTGCTTCCGTCCGGCAGAACCACCTCTGTCGCAAGCTCTGCTCCGGATACGAAATGTCTCGCCTCATAAAATTCATTGTAATTCGGCAGATAACTCTTCGGTACAAGTCCAAGCACTTCTCCATGGGAAAACACTGCCGCCACATTGTATAATTTTCCAAGGATTTCAAAGGGAAGTCCCACGAAAAAAATAGCGTCCAGTGAAGCACTCTCTTTTACTAATTTCATCAGCGCATCCTTTGCGCCCTGCAGCAGACGTTCCTGCAAAAACAGATCCTGACAGGTATAGCCGGTCAGACAAAGTTCCGGAAAAACTACAATCTTTGCTCCCTGCCGGGTACTTTCTTTCATCATATCCAGAATCAGTTCTGCATTGTATTTTGTATCTGCCACTTTAATTTTCGGTGTGACTGCAGCTGCTTTTACAAATCCCTGTCTCACTTTCTCAACTCCTTTAATTCCTCTACGGAAAATTCATATGCCTTATTACAGAACTGACACTTTACCTCGATGCTCTCCCCATCATTGATGATGTCATCGAGATCTTTTTTGCTGAGCGTCGAAAGTGCGCGGGATACCCGCTCCTTGGAACAGTCACAGACAAATGCTGCCGGAATTTTGTCGGTGATTTCCAAGCCGAAATCTCCGAGAATTTCTTCGAGAATTCCTTCCGGTGTCAGTCCTCGCTCCAGCATCATAGTCACAGAATCGATCTCTGCAATACGCTTTTCCAGTTTTTCAATGATCTCGTCACTCGTAAACGGCATAAGCTGAATAATAAATCCGCCGGCCTGACGCACCGTGTTGTTTTTGTTCATCAACACGCCCAATCCTACCGCAGACGGAATCTGCTCGGAAGTTGCAAAATAATAGGTTAAATCTTCTGCAATCTCTCCTGTCTGCAGCTGACACTGTCCCACATATGGCTCTTTCAATCCCATATCTTTGATGACGCTCAAAATACCGAGATCCAGCGCGCCCCCTACATTTAAATGTCCGTCTTTGTTTGGCGGAAGTTCCACAATCGGATTATTGACAAATCCCTTGACATGTCCATTGGCGTCCGCAGTAACGGTAAGTCCCCTGGCCGGACCGCTGCACTGAATCTGCAGGGTCAGAAGATCCTTTTCCCCTTTTAACATTGTTCCCATCATCGCACCGCCGGACAACAAACGTCCCAGGGCTGCCGTCATGATCGGGGACGTATTGTGATCCTGTCTGGCGGTCTCCACCAGATCCCTCGATGTAATTGCAAATGCCCGGATTGCGGCACCTGCTGCGGTTGCTCTAACAATATAATCTGCCATGTATCATTTCTCCTTTATTCTTTTCTTGTAACAAATGTGATACGCTCACTGTCGGCTTTGACCCCGGCGTCGGTGTAATCATCATACATTCCTTCACAGACCAGTCCCGCCTGCTGCAGAAAACCCACTATCTGTTCCACCTTATAATTTCTCTGATAGTGTGTTTCCGCATATCGGCGGTACAGCTCTCCCGCTTCCGGGATAAACAGTGTCAGGTCATATTCATTGATTCTGGTCTCTTCGTCATAATAATTTTCCCAGATAAAACTTCCTTCCTGCCTGCTCTCCGCAAATGTGTGATCTCCAAGAAGCTGTTCGTATTTATAGGCGGTATTCATATCAAAGATAAATACTCCACCGCTTTCCAGACAGGCGGCAACCCGCCGGAATGCATCGGAAAGTTCCTGTGGCTCAAGCACATAATTGACACAGTCACAGGTACAGCAGACTGCCCGCACACATCCATCCAGTTCGAGTGTCTGCATCTCCTGCAGCAGATAAAGAATCGGCGGATCTGTCTGCTTTTCCATGGCTTTCTGCAGCATATCCACAGAAACATCCACACCGGTCATATCATACCCACAGGCTGCCAGTCTCCGGGTCAGTTCTCCGGTTCCGCATCCCAGATCCAGCACCGGTCCGTCTGCAATTCCATGCTTTTTTAATGTCTCACAAATATATGCACACCATTCATCATAGGGCACATTATCCATAAACAGGTCGTAAACCTGCGCAAAACTCGTATACGCGTCCATTCTTTTCCTCCTGCTTTGTATCATAGTTTAGCAAGTTTTTATGGCAAAAGCAAGGTTGATTATTCTTCCCGAAACCTTTATACTGAATGCATAAGTTGAAATACAGAAAGGATTTTCCATGCCTGACAACTACGAACATTATATTTCCAAAAATATTCAGGCCTTCTATCGCAGAAGACTTTTTTCTCCAATGATATATCTGGTTTTGCTTGCAGTTCTCTGGATCGTATTTCCACTGGGTGCCATGCTGCGGCCTGCACAGCTTTCCGACAATACCAAAATTGCGGATGCATACAAGGACCATCACCGTTATGTGCGCATGACCTTCACGGATCTGAAATTCAGCGGATATACCTGTGAAACCTATGGACAGACCCGCGGATATTATTATTACACCACACAGAAAAATAATTGCAGCATCATTCTCCTTACCCCGCATACATGTGAGGAAGGACTCCCTACGATCGACCGTCTGACCGTCACCGGCCGGATCGTCAAAGGAAAAGAATCTTATCTGGCACTTTTGTCCCAGCTTTCCTCTGACCTGAACTGGACCGAAACCGGTATCCGCAATCAGCTGTCTTCGTATTATTTCAGTGAGCCTGACTATCATTTAACCACGACGCGCATTTTATTCTTCGCGTATTTCGGTTCCATGATTTATACCGTCCTGTATCTTTTTGTCTGTATGGTCTATATCCGGTTCCCGGTGCTTTCCCCACCGTGCCAGAACCTAATCGTCTTCGGACATCCGGGTCAGATTCTCGCCGAGGCCGAGGAAGAACTTGCAACACTTCCACAGCTGGCAACGGAGGATATGTTTATTACCGAACATTATTTTATCATGACATCACCATATGGAAATGCCATTGTACCTATTCAGGAGATTCTGTGGATCTATAAACATTCGACGCTCCACAAAATGCTCTGGTATCATTTCAGCATCTCTTATACCATGCATATTACCGCAAACAAACATATGTATGTAAACTGTCCGAAAAATACCAAATCCGATATTGACGGTATTATGGATTACCTGGCAGAAGCCAATCACAACATTCTGGTAGGTTTCAATGAAGAAAACCGCCTGAAAGTCCAGGCGGTTCAGGGAAAACCTTTCCATATTGAAAAATTTTATGCGTTATTGCGCCGCCGCGTCTAAAACATACAGGCTTTGCTTCCGATTTCATAATCCAGATTTTCATAGGCTTCCCTTACCACGGGAAGCCTTTCTTTTTCTTCCGGCGGTAAGTCATGTTCAGAAAGTATCTTTATATTCTCCTCAATCTGTGCAATATCATAGGTATCAAATCCATACTTTAACCTTTTCCAGCACAGCCGGCGCTGCTCTCCATCCATCATGGGAAACTTTTCCTGCCGAAGTATGTGACCGCTTTCCTGTGAATCTTTTGTCTCCTGTTTTACTTCTTTCACAGTCCCCTGCAGCTGCTCTAAGAAGATATGCAGATTCCGGTTTATAAAGGCACGGTTTTCGGTCTTTGCCGCCATCTCCATAATTTCTGCCTGCTGGGCAATCTCCTCTTTTCCGATCTGGCGGCTGATGCCTTTGATTCCATGAACTTTTGTCTGAAACATATGCAGATCCCTCTGGACATATTCCGGAAGTTTCGGAAGTAAACTCTCCACCTCTTTCCAATAAGATTCCAGCGTACGGATATCCGCAGCGTTCCTCTGCCCTGTAGCTTTCGCCTTCTTTGACGCATCGACCGGATTCGGAAGTTCCCTGTATCTGACCGGAATTCCGGTTTCTAAAACCTGCCTCATCCGCTGCAGCCGGATCGGTTTCGGCATAAAATCGGTAAATCCATGCCGGATGGAACGGCTTCTGACTTCATCAGAAATATCCGCTGTCATAAGAACAAGCGGTGCATGACTGTATCTTTGTATCTGATCCGCCGTCTCAAATCCGGACATTCCCGGCATCATCTGATCCAGAATAATCATCTGGTATTCCCGTTCTTTTACCATCTGTACAGCTTCTTCTCCTGACACCGCCAGATCCAGTATAAACTTCCATGGAGCCGCAAGTTCCTGAAAAATCACCCTGTTTGCTTCCATATCATCCACCAGAAGGACACGTGCCCGCGGATAAACCCAGTTCGGCTGTATTTCTTCAACCTGCGGATCACTCTGTTCTTTTAAAATTTCCTGTCCGATGTTTCCCGGCTCTGATATCTCAGTCGGAACCTGTTTCTGATAAAATCCAAAAGATACGCGTGTCCCTTTTCCCGGATCACTCTCTGCTCTTACCCAGCCATGCATCATTTCTACGAGCTGTCTGACAATTGACAGACCCAGACCAAAGCCCTCTACCCCCATATCCTCGGAAAACGAGACATATTCCGCAAATACCTGTGCAAGTTTTTCCTTTGTCATTCCCACACCGGTATCTTCCACACAGCCGTCAAACCATACCTGTCCTTCTTCCATTTTACAGTGAAGCGACAGCGTGATCGTTCCCTGTTCCGTAAACTTGCAGGCATTCGATAAAATATTCTGAAAAATCTGTGCCACACGTAAATAGTCCCCACTTACCTGCTCCGGAAACCGGTCCAGAAACCTCACGGTAAATACGATATCTTTTTCCCGGATATTCAGCAGACAAAGACGGGCCTGTTCCTCTATCATTTCATAAAAATTGTATGTTTTGTCTTTGAGCGTCAACATTCCTGCTTCCAGCTTCGAATATGCAAGGATCGTATCCACCTGTTCAAGCAGATTATTTCCCGCGACACGGATATATTCAAGAATGTTTTTGCTCTCATCCGGAAGATTCTGCCTTTTTAAAATATCCGAACCTCCGATAATCGCATGCAGCGGACTGCGCAGATCATGACTGACCGATGCCAGAAAACGGCTTTTTAAAAATGACTGTTCTTCTGCTTTCTTTTTCAGATCCTCCATCAGAACCGTTTCCTTCTTTTGCTGTGTGATGTCGAGCAGAGTAAGAATATATCCTCTCACCACATTTTCACTGCAGACCGGATGCAGCTGACACCTGCAATAACTTTCTTTCCACTGAACCACATAATCCTGATCCGGGTCTTTGCTCCAACGCATCATTTTGGTATAAAAAGGGTACTCCTGCGGATCGTCCGTCAGTTCCCACACAATTTCCGGAAACCATCGTCTGGCACTGGCATTGGCATCCCGGTAACGCATTCTGTTGTCAAACAAAAACGTAGGGATATCACTGATATTATAAAAGTTTTCCCGGATAATGTTCGTCACATTGGATAATCTTCCCGTCATCATCAGATAAAAGACAATCAGACAGGAAATTTCAAAAGCTCCCGGCACCAGAAATTCTTCCGCTTTCGGCGTAACTGCGCGAAACAACATTGCAACTCCCGGAAGTGCCATGCCAAGATACAACATATCATTTACATGTCCCTCCCAGACAGAAACCTCGCTTTTCACTCTCACATAAGTAGCCAGCCCCAGAAGAATTCCCGTATAACAAAGCAGCGCAATCCGAAACGCATCCTGATACGTCTCGTGCTGCGCAGCACGTATAATCAACATGGAATTAAACAGCACCAGACTGCAAAACAAAATCACTTCCGTCCTGAGTTTCAGCTGGAATTTCATAAAATCACCCACATAATGAATCATAAGATACAGCATGTGAATGGCCAGTAAATCTGTCAGTATACGAAGTGTCTTTGCCTCTCCCGTAACATAATAGGTAATGCGATAAAAACTGTTCAATGCAATCAGCCCTAAAACCAACGGCAGCAGCCGGTGTTCCCTTGCGTGAAACCCGCTGCTGACATAACTTTGTAATACAAACAGTGTAAAAAAAAGACAGATCAGATGGAAAACCAGTCCCATATCCGTTTTACCTCCAACCACTAAATATCCGCTCTACTTCGGATTTGATATAAATGGCTTTATATGGCCGCACAATATATCCTGCCGCATGCAGTCTCCGACAGGTCATTACCGTATGCGCATCACACATGGCCGTGACAAACAGAACCGGTATCCTGCCCCCTGTGAGCTTGTTTGCTCTCATGGTAGTCTCGATTCCGTTCATTTCCGGCATATCAACATCCATAATGATCAGATCCGGAAACTCATTGTGTTCCAGATAATGCAATGCCTGTTTTCCGCATTTACAGAGAATGACGGTATACTCATCCTCGAGAATTCCACGCATGGCATCCAGATTGGTCTTCATATCATCTACGATCATGATTTTTTTTCTGGCAGTTTCCTGAACCATCTTCTTTCTTTCCGGCTCTTCCGAATCTGGAGAAACCGTATCAAGATATTCCGGTGGAAGAATCGTAACATTTAAGTTTTTATTTTCCATCAGATCCAGTTTGGTCCCATCCGGCATATTCAGAATCGGTCGCAGATTATGCGGTCCTTTGTTTTCATAGATCAGGCCCTTACGTCCATCCGACAGATTTACCTCCGTCCCTCTCGGAAACAGCGGAACCCGCTCCATAAACACTTCCACAACATTTTTGTCAAACATGATGCCACAGGCTCCCATGAGATACTCTACCGCCTCATAAGGGGAATATGGTTTCTTATACGGACGTCTTGATGTCAGCGCATCATACACATCCGCCACATGTACAATTCTTACGGAGAGTGACTGTTCATCTCCCATCAGCCCCTGTGGGTATCCGCTTCCATCTACATTTTCATGATGAAGAAGTACCGTCTGCTTGATATGCGCCGAAATATTCCAGCGCTTCGAAAGCAGCTGGTACGAACGGGTCGAATGGGTCTTCATCAGCTGGTATTCATCCGGTGTCAGCCTGCCCGGTTTGTTTAGTATTTCCTTTGGAATGGCAAGCTTTCCCAGATCATGCAAAAGAGCCGCTGTAACCAGATAATTCAGATCGCGTTCACTCATTCCCATCCCCATACCGATCACACAGCAGAGCACAGCAACATTCACCGAATGTGCATATGTGTAATCATCGTATGAGCGCAGATCCGTCATATCCAGACACACATTTTCCCTGGACAAAAGATTCTCCACAATCTGTTGTGCAATCTCGGCACAACGGTCAATATCATTCTCCTGCACACATTTAAACCCTTCCTGGCGCAGTTTTTCCGGTATTGTTGCTTCGATGTAGATATCTTTCGACTGTTCATCCTCGATATAGATACCGCTAAATCCGTATTCGTTTAGTTTATTGATATAGGAAGCCGTCAGTTCACAGCCGCTTCCCACCATGGTACGTCCCATGGAATCATATAAATCATACGCAAGACACATTCCCGGTCTGGCATCTTCAATGGAAACAAAACGCATAAAGCCTCCAATTATAACTACAACTTAAATCATAACCAGATAAATTGCTGCAAGTGAAATTACAATCTGAATGATGGCAAAGCGAAATACCACCTGGGCATTGGACCACCCACCCTTTTTTCTTACATGGTCGTGAATCGGTGTGATGGTATTCTTTAGAATATGTATCTTTAAAAACCGAAGCAGTGAAACCTTTACCAGACCAAGACCACCGTCTGCGATAAGTACCGCAGCAACCAGCAGGTACATAAACGGGCTGTGCATCTTCAATACCGCAATGGCGATAAAAATACCCATTGCACGTGATCCGGCATCTCCCATAAGAAGCTTGCTCGGTGTTGCGTTATACCACAGATATCCCAGCAGACATACCGCAAACAGTAAAATACAGTAATTGAAAGAATCATTGACTTTTAAAATATTGTCAAGAACAAACACACTCATCAACGTGATAATGGTCAATGTTCCCGACAATCCATCCACACCATCCGAACAGTTGGTAACATTGATGGAAACCCACACCAGAATAACGGTCAGAATGGCAAATACAACCGGTGGAATCACGATGGTCGTTCCCGTAATGGCAATGGTGATCTCACTGGAATTGTAATGCAGATAGGAAATGGCTACAACGACTGCCACTGCCAGATCCAGAATTCCCTTTAAATACTCTCCCCATGGTTTTTCTGCGGCATCATCAAAAAATCCGGTGAACATTTCGATGACGATCAGCACCAGATAAATGATAATTTCCTTATTCATTTTGCCAAACAACAATGCGGAAACAACAAAAGTCAACACAAAAATAATACCCGCACCTCTTGGTTTTCCTGCGGAAAGAGCTCCATCATGTGCATACTGTCTTCCCATGTCCTTCGGCAGATACCCGTTTAATTTTGCAATTGCAATACAGGTCGCTGCAAAAGCAAATAAAACACCGATAAAAGCAACCAGTGCGTGTTCATATGTTCCTAATAAGTATATCATTTTATCCTCCTTCGGGCTTTCACCCAATTTAATTATATTAGGAGACAGGAAAAAAGTAAAGTTTTTGCTTGCATTTTTATCGAATTGTGTTATTATATACTCACACGCGTCAAAGCGTTAAAGTGTAAAAGATTCAAAGAACCACAAGGAGGAAACAAAAATGGCTCAAAAAGGAGACTTAATGACAGCACGTTCCGATATTCGTGTATTGGACGCAACCATTCGTGACGGAGGACTCGTAAACAACTTTATGTTCTCCGATGACTTTATCAACGCACTCTACCGCACCAATGTAAAGGCCGGCGTTGACTATATGGAGTTTGGTTATAAAGCTTCCAAGGAGCTGTTTGACGTAAATAAATTCGGCAAGTGGAAGTTCTGTGATGAAGAATCCATCCGTGAGATCGTTGGTGACAACAACTCCGATATGAAGATTTCCGTCATGGCAGATGTCGGACGCTGCGATTACAAAAAAGATATCATTGACAAAAAAGACAGTGTAATTGACATGGTTCGTGTGGCAACTTACGTGCACCAGATGCCTGCTGCAATCGAAATGATTGAAGATGCCAAGGCAAAGGGCTACGAGGTAACCTGTAATATCATGGCAATCTCCAATGCCAAAGAATCCGATATTGACCAGGCACTTGAAATGGTCGGTCAAAGCAGCGCCGATGGCATTTATATCGTGGACAGTTACGGTGCTCTTTACCCGGAACAGATCCGTGCGATTGCAGATAAATACACCGAACTTGGAGAAAAATACGGCAAATACATCGGTATGCATGCACACAATAACCAGCAGCTTGCCTTTGCCAACACGATCGAAGCACTCTCCCACGGTGTCAGTCTTTTAGATGCTACCATGATGTCCATGGGGCGGGGTGCCGGAAACTGTGCCATGGAACTGCTTCTGAGTTTTCTGAAAAATCCGAAATACAATGTATTCCCGGTACTCCGGTTCTTAGAAGACTATATGCTGCCGCTCAAAGAAACCGGTGCCGTATGGGGATATGATATTCCGTATCTGCTGACCGGACGTCTGAACCAGCATCCATCTGCTGCCATTGATTTTTGCAAGGACAACCGCAAGGATTACGCAGATTTCTATACCGATCTGTTAGACAAATAAAGCATAATACAAAACAGGCATCCGGGGTTCGCCAGATGCCTGTTTTATCTCTGTTATAAACGTTTAAATCTGTCTGCAAAGTGCATCCACTTTCGCAATTTCTTCCATCATACACATTTCTTTCAGATCCTGTGCATTTCCTTCGGAATGTTCCACTTCCTTTGAGAAAATACGCGCTACATCAATACGGTCAGACATTGTGAATTTGCCACCGTTTCTGTAAAAACGTGCCGCATCCATATCTCGTACCACAAGGGTTGCCATCACAATCATTTTGGCATAGGATAAAATATCATAATCATATATCGAATTCATCAGATAACGATACACAAAATAAACCAGAAGATGTTCATAGCCAAGTTCCGAATAATCCGATGATCGCATATATTCTGTCAGAAATGCCTCATAGGTATCTTTGTGATACAGCTTTTCGAATTCTTCCTTGGTGTGAACCCATTCATCATCCAGCTCTTCCATATCGGCAAAAACCGCAAAACGTTCCTCAAAATCTTCATAAGAAAGTGCACGAACCGGCTTCTCTTTTCCCTCAATATTTTTCTGCTCCCACTCCCGAAGTTCATGACCGGCATCTTCGTATCTCCAGTCTGCCAGTACCGACATATCCTCTTTTGCCTGTGCATAATTGATCACGGTCTGTACACGGTCACACCACGCCAGAAACTCTCTCATGCGCTCCGGAATATTATGGGTACGATTCTGCAGAATATTCACCGACTCCTGCTGCACCCATTCCATGAATGCAACATATGCCGGATCGTCCTCACCGTCATCGCAATTTCCGGGCAGCTCTATATCCACCAGCTTTTCCGGTTCTGTCCGCTCAAACAGAATCCGTCCGACTTCCTCGCAGGAAAGACTCAGTGCTTTCTGCTCCACATCTCCGTAAATCAGGGAAAAACGCGGATATTCTGTACACACTTCACACAGAGCCTCTTCCCCAAGTGCTGTATAAAGATCACAGAGATTATGATCATTGAGCATAGCACAGCGTTTCTTCCCTTTCAGCTTAAAACGGTATCCACCGCCATCATCATCCGGATCGGCCTCATACATACTTTCTTTGAGTCTTTTGCCAAATTTGCCTTCCACACTGTTGTAATATGCATAGGAATCCTCATCAATGTCAATTTCCCAGCCTGCACAGCAACTGTCCTTGCAGCGGGATGCAATGCATGAAAATTTCTCATAATATTCCGGAACCCGTAAAATCACGATGCCTGCCTCTCTTTCTCTTCTTTTTCTGCCATGTACTCTTTCTCCATAGTTTCCCAGTCCGGATCCTGTGTGCCTTTAAAGTGATTATAGGCTATATAGCCAATGCACCAGATCAATCCTGCCATCGTTGTTGAAAAAAGTATTTTGACAACACATACCGCAAGCAGTGTGACATTCAGGTCCCCTGCCAGAAAAGAAACTGCCAGAGTATGAAGCGGAAGCACAAGCATCTTCCACAACCCGTAATATGCTGCTGCAATCACACCGATTGTATAACAGACAAATCCCAACAATGCATTAATATGCTTTTTCATATGTATCCATCCTCGTTTTCATAACTATTCCATCAACTTAACTATTTTGCCACTTTCCATGGTTTTTTTCAAGTCAAGAATGCGCTGATTGACCGATCCACGGAACTTGAGCGTAATATCCTTCTGTTCCTCAATAAATGGACCGTCCACAAGTACATCGATCAGGGAAAGCAGGTCATCCGTGTCTTTCGTATGTTTTCTGCCTCCCAAAATCAGGTCTTTATCATATATATATCCGGTAAATGCCCAGACATTCTTATCCGGATACAAACTTTTTACTTTTTTCATAAAAGGAAGAAGAGCCTCCTGATTTTCTTCCTCAAACGGCTCTCCTCCCAACAGGGTCATTCCCTCTATATACTCCGGTTTCAGTGAATCAAGCACCTTTTGCTGTACCTGCTCATCGAAACATTCTCCATAGGTAAAATCCCATGTCTGTGGCTGAAAACAGCCCTTACATGCATTGCGGCATCCGGATACAAACAGTACCGTCCGACAGCCGAGACCGTTTGCGATGTCACAATACTTAATTCCAGCATAATTCATAATTTACTCTTTCTTTTTATTCAGGAAACGGATGCAGCCTGCTGCTGCTAGTAAAAAAACAATTACTGCTGCTCCAAATACCATCCGCAGATCAACCGCTCCTGTCTTTGGTGTTGCATCTGTCCGGTTTCCGTTTTTTGATGTATTTCCACTGTTATTCTTTTTGTTCGATGAAGTTTTATGTGTATTCCCGCTGCTGCTCTGGGAATCCTGCGTATCGTCTGTATCATCGTACGAATCGGTATCGTCCGTATCGTCTATATCATCTGTATACTCTGTGTCATCCTGACTGTCCGACTGACTCTGGGAAGTGCTCTGGGACTGTGACTGGCTCTGTGTCTGTCCTGCAGAAGCATCCACAACCGTTGTAACCGTAACCGGATTGTAACTTGCATCCGTCACTTCACGCACTGTCAGGGTAACTGGCATCGTTGTATATGCATTTTTCGCCTTAAAGGTAACCGTGGCAATGGTTTCATTCTGGGAATAAGTCTTATTTAAAATTGCCGAAAGATTAAGTGCCTGCTGATTATTTTCCGTAACCGGGGAAACCAGCTCAATATTTCCCGAATCCGAAGAAATCGTATTTGCCCATGTGGTTCCTACATATTCCAGATCAGAATCGTCATATGCCAGTCTTGCTGCAAATGTCGAAAGTCCCGGATTATTGCTTCCGACCAGACGTACCGTTACCGTATCTCCGGCTTTTGCATCATTGGTTGTTCCAACCGTCAGATTCATCTGGCTGTTCGCCGCCATAACCGGCTGCGGAACGGCTGCAAAAAGCAACGCCAGCGCACATCCCATCATCAGTATCGTTTTCATCATCCCTAATTTTTTCATCTTCTGCCCTATATCCTTTTTGCTATGACTACGAGTCTCCCATTGTTTACCGTGTATTCACAGGTAGAGAGCATGATTGTGGTATCTCCATAGATAAGATGCTCCCCTGTATCATACACACGGTTCTCTTCCACAAAATCCAGCAGATTCTGAAACTCTTTCCGGTTTTTATAATTTCGAAACCAGTAATAACGGAATCCGGATTCGTCTTTTTCCTTTACATGTGTCTTTACCACCGCAACAATCTGATATTGTCCAGTTTCATAAATCGTATCAAAAGTAATCACCGGATGCTTTTTGTAAAATTTCTTATCCAGATAGGCATCCAGATCTCCAAACTGGCTTCCATCACTTACGTTGTGCCCAAAGATCACAATATTCTGATCCATCGGATCAATGCTGGCATCTGCGGAAACAAACGGGTTTCCCTTATTATCATCTTTTCCTTCAAAATTGTGTTTCAGATAATATTCCCCGCCTGTATGATCCTGCATCACCGGATAATCGATTGGTGTCCCGTCAACTTTGATCCATCCAACCAGATCCGGATACATACTATATAATATATCATATTGGTCTAAGATTGCAAGCTGGTCCGTCTTTTCTGTCTCACGATTTTTCATTTGCTGCTTTTCTTTGCGGATATATTCCAAAACCGCTTCCTTTTTTGCCTCTTTGATCTGAAAATAATTCAATGCAAGTAACAGAACAACCGCCATGGCCAGGAAAGAAAAGGCGATGCGTCTGCATACCTTTTCCACCATCGGCCGATGGCGGTTTCTGCCACTCGGCCCGATGGGTTTTTCTTTCTCTTCCCGGGGTTGTGGATCTTCTACCTCATGGTGTTCATACAAATGGGCATATTGTTTCCGTTTGTTTTCTTCCATGTTTTATAAATGTAATACTCTTTCTTTGATTTCCTGTGTACGTCCCTGATTCCAGAACTGTGTTCCGATATACCCGCACGTACGACGTGCAACACTCATCTTATCCTGATCACGGTTTCCGCAGTTCGGACACTCCCAGACGAGTTTTCCGCTGTCCTTTTCCTCAACAATTTTGATCTCACCGTCATAGCCACATTCCATACAGTAATCACTCTTCGTGTTGAGCTCCGCGTACATAATATTATCGTAAATGTATTTCATGACGGCAATCACGGCATCAATATTATCCTGCATATTTGGTACTTCCACATAGCTGATTGCACCACCCGGAGACAGCTTCTGGAACTGTGACTCAAACTTCAGTTTATCAAAAGCATTGATATTTTCCGTCACATGCACATGATAACTGTTCGTAATATAATTTTTATCTGTTACGCCCTCTATGATACCGAAACGCTTCTGCAGACACTTTGCAAATTTATAGGTGGTGGATTCCAGCGGCGTACCGTACAGACTGAAATCCATATTTTCCTTTTCTTTCCACTCTGCACAGGCATCATTCAGACGCTGCATGACACGCAGTGCAAATGGTGTTCCGGTCTCCGGCTCCGTATGGGAAACACCTGTCATATAACGGGTACACTCGCACAATCCCGCATATCCCAAAGAGATGGTGGAATAACCGCCAAATAAAAGTTTGTCGATCGTCTCTCCCTTTTTCAGACGGGCAAGCGCTCCGTTCTGCCACAGAATCGGAGCCACATCACTCGGTGTGCCAAGAAGTCTCTTATGTCTGCACATCAGTGCCCGGTAGCACAGTTTTAGACGCTCATCGAGAATCTTCCAGAATTTTTTCTCATCTTTTCCGGAAGAACATGCCACATCCACCAGATTGATCGTCACAACTCCCTGGTTAAAACGTCCGTAATATTTCGGTTTTCCGGTTTCCTGGTCAATATACGGAGTAAGAAAACTGCGGCATCCCATACATGGATAGCAGTGTCCTTCCCCGTTCTTGTCCACTTTCAGTTCTTTCATCTTCTTTTCGGAAATATAATCCGGAACCATGCGCTTTGCCGTACACTGTGCAGCCAGGCGTGTCAGATAAAAATACTTGGAATCCTCATGGATATTATCTTCTTCGAGTACATAAATCAGTTTCGGGAAAGCCGGGGTAATAAATACTCCTTTTTCGTTCTTTACTCCCTTGATTCTCTGATGTAGCATCTCCTCAATGATCGCTGCCAGGTCATCTCTGGTCTGTCCCTCCGGCACTTCGTCGAGATACATAAACACCGTGATAAACGGAGCCTGACCGTTTGTGGTCATAAGCGTGATCACCTGATACTGGATCATCTGCACACCACGGTTGATCTCTTCTCTTACACGCATCTCTGCTACTTTATTGATTTTCTCCTCATCCAGATCCAGCCCGATCTTTTCAAACTCTGTCCGGACCTGTATCCGGAATTTTTCACGGCTCACCTGTACGAACGGTGCCAGATGGGACAGTGAAATACTCTGTCCTCCATACTGCGAACTTGCAATCTGCGCAATCGCCTGTGTTGCTATATTGCAGGCCGTGGAAAAACTTCTCGGACGGTCAATTCCGGTCTCGCTGATTACAGTACCATTCTGCAGCATGTCCTCTAAGTTCACCAGACAGCAGTTATGCATGTGCTGCGCAAAATAATCTGCATCATGGAAATGAATCAGTCCTTTTTCATGTGCTTCCACAATATCTTCCGGCAACAGGAATCTCTTCGTGATATCCTTGCTGACTTCTCCCGCCATATAATCTCTCTGTACACTGTTTACAGTAGGATTTTTATTGGAATTTTCCTGTTTTACTTCCTCATTGTTACACTCTAAGAGGGACAGAATCTGTTCATCAGTAGAATTGGATTTACGCACAAGCGCTCTCTTATAACGGTATGTAATATAATTACGGGCAACCGTAAATGCATGCTGGTTCATCAGCTGGTTCTCTACCATATCCTGGATTTCCTCCACGCTGGCAGATCGTTTCATGTTTTCACATGCCACTTCCACATTATCGGCAATCTCCTGAATCTGCTCATCGCTGAGTTTTTCATAATCGATTACCGATGCATTCGCTTTCTGTACAGCCGCAACGATCTTATTCGAATCAAAAAATACCTCGACTCCGCTTCTCTTAATAATTTTCATGTTCCATCTTCCTCTCAAAGTCTATCTTTATAAACGATTGTTTACACAAAATATAAGATATAGAGATTACTCCCTATATCTTGTATATTTTCATTAACAAATACAAGACTACACTACATCTTGTGTTATTGTCAACCCATATTTCTACATCATGTGGAGGCTTACTCCATGGAAATGTAGACGTATCTAGGCGTTTATGCAATATGTGAAAAAATTCCGCGCCATTTTTGTAATAATTTTTACAGTCTGCTGTCCGTGCGCAGCACATCAATGAATTTGCCGGCTTCTGCCCATGCCTTCTTTGATTCTGGAATATTCAGATATGCCATCTGGAACACATGAAACATCCCTTCATAAACAGACAGGCGCACTTTTACCCCCTGCTCCCTTGCCTTTGCTGCTACCGAAACCGAATCACTCAGAAGCATCTCAATCGATCCAACCTGTATGAGCATTGGCGGAAATCCCCGGAAATCCCCAAACAGCGGAGAAATATACGGGTCCATCCGGTCATGTTCCCCCGGATAATCATTCTGGTAAATCAGACTCTCCTTCGTATTTCCAAACAGTGGATCTTTCTCATAATTGGTCTCATAAGACTCCCCGCTGGCCGTCAGATCCGTCCACGGAGACATGGCTATGATTCCTCCCGGTACCGGCATATTATGATCCCGCAGATACATACAGAGTGCCATCGCCAGTCCACCGCCTGCCGAATCTCCGGCAAGGATAATCTGTTCTCCATAATATCCCTTGGAAAGCAGCCAGCGGTATGATGCCAATGCATCTTCAAGTGCCGCCGGATATGGATTCTCCGGGGCCACACGATAATCTGGAGTAAGCACATTGCATCCATGGCTCAGCTCGTTATATAATCCTGCAAACACATAATACGCATTGCGCACAGCTCCCGTATAACCACCGCCGTGTAACTGCAGAATCACGTAATCCGTGTTTGGATTTTCCTTTAACGACAAAAGTTTCATCGTAAAATGATCCATATTGATTCCTGTCAGGTTAAACATTGCCGGTGGAATCCATGGCGGCTCTATCATCCGCTTGCGCAGCTCTCCGCTCTTTATTTTTTTTCCGATTTTCAAATCATTGGTAAAATGTGACAGCATTTCTGCCACCACACGTCCTTTTACACTCGCTTCGCTTTCTATCATATATGAAATCTCCGTTTCAGTTCGGTTCGTGCACGCTGATCACCAAGAATCAGTGTTCCAAGGAATAAAAATACCGATACCCCGAGGGACCCCCATGCCAGATATGGAAAATGAATGATTCTCATCTGCAGCAATACCACCGGCACAATGCTCAGCAGTATCGTCAGCAGTTCCGACATCATATAACTCTGCCAGTTTCTCCGGTTTATCAGAATCAGGATAAACAACGCCAGATCAATGGCAATGATTCCCCCCGGAAGCACATAGTCTAACGACCAGCGCCGGTATCCGGTCAGATAATCAATTCCAAGAAGCATTACAATGGCAAGAAGTACCAGACAGACGGTTTTGGCCAGATATCCGGATTTTCCCAGAATTGCCATGCGAAGCACCACATTTCCATATAAAAGAATGATACCAATTACAAGGCTCCATGCCACTTCCCTGTCCACCTGAAAATTGATGGCAATCAGCAGACACTCCGCCACAATGGAGATAAACAGTACCAGATTCTCCACAAACCGGAATTTACGCGCCGTTGCAATGGCATCCGGATACCGGCTCTCTCCCGGTATCCCGTCCGACTCCAGCACATGTTTACAGAGCGGACAGCGGTCCGTATCGTCCAATATGACAACATTACATTTTTTGCATTTATTCATAATATACTCCGTTCGTCTCAATCTCCACATCCACACCATCCGCCGCAATCTTGCGGAAAAATGCCTTCTGTACCAGAGCCTCGGAAAAGATGGAACTGAATGTAAATACCAGCGTATCCTGGTAAGAACAGATCGTTCCTTTCAGATACTGCCCTTTTGACATGGCTATAAAAGCCGAAAAACCTTCTATATAGGGCTGGTAAATATCTTTGATCTTGATATTACCGATGTTTGTGATCGTTGTCGTATTTGCCACTGCGGATTTTTCATATACGATACGCATGGCAATATTTTTCAAAAATAGCGGCACCGGACGCATAAGCAGGTTCCTCTGATTGGATACACTGTAAGAAAACAGATCCTCTAAATGTTCCTTATTGATCTGGGAGTGCAGGCTGCTTTGTATGCATGCAAGTACTTCCTCAAACGTGTAGGACTCTTTCTGTGGACGGAATTCTGCAGATACCATAACAAAAAAGTTTTTTGTCGTATCCGAATCAAAATACGGCCGCAGATTGACCGGCACTGCGATTCGGATCGGTTTTCCTCCCGGCATCCCGTGTAACAGTTCTTTATACACACTCCATACAAAGACTGCAATAAAATATTCATTCAAAGATGCATGATAGCCATGTGCTACCTTTTTCAGCTGTGAGACCGGCATCCGCCCATGCATGACACCAAATTCTCCGGCCGGAAGTTTATCTTCTTTGATCAGATATGCTTTTTCTTTATTAAATCCGCTTGGCTTGCTGCTGCGGTAATTGCGGACAAAGCTGTCCTCCCTGCTGAGAGAGGTATCTCCGCTCAGTTTGTTTCCTTCTTTTTCCGCCAGTTCCGGATGCACCAGACGCAGATACTGATACGTCAGCTCCCGGAGGAAATTAATGCCTCCCATGCCATCGGTCAGTACATGAAACACTTCGAGATTGATTCTTGACTTATAATAGGTCACACGGAACAGATAATTGCGGTTTTTGTTCTGCCGGATAAACCGGCATGGAAACATCGCCTCTTCCGTGACTTTCGGCGCCTTTTTTCCGTTCTCTTCAAAATAATACCAGAATACGCCTGTGCGCATCCGAAGATTAAACCCATCGAATTTCGGCAGAATCATGTCCAGCGCCCGCTGCAGAAATTCCACCTGAACCTCTTCTTTTAAGGTCACACTGATCCGGTACACGTTTGTCATACTCTCCCCCGCAATGGACGGGAAAAGATGTGCTGTATTATCAAGCTTATCCCAGCGCACCTGACGCGGAATCGTCTTGGTTTTTTTCTTGTCTTTCATTGATTAATTACTTCCTTGGTTATTTCAAAAACATGCCGAATCCTGCCACACTGAGCACCATCATAATAATTCCTGCCAGCAGAACCCCGAGCATGACGGCGATAATTGTTGATTTAAAATCCATGTCCAGAATACTGGCTGCCAGTGTTCCTGTCCATGCACCGGTTCCCGGAAGCGGAATTCCTACAAACAGGAGCAGTGCGATAAACAGCCCCCGTCCTGCTTTTTCCTGTAATTTCTTTCCGCCCTTTTCTCCCTTCTCCAGACACCAGGAAAAAAACTTTCCAATCACCGGTTTATCCGCTCCCCATACCAGAACTTTCCGTGCAAACAGATAAATCACCGGCACCGGCAGCATATTTCCGATAATTGCCACAATATAAGAAGAAAGTACCGGCAGCTGCAGTCCCTGCGAAATAATAATGGAACCGCGCAGTTCCACCAGTGGTACCATGGAAACAAAAAATACCCACAAGTATTTTGTCAACATAAAAAATCCTCGCTTTATTTATTTAAATATTTTTTCAGAAAATCGATCAGTTTATGCATCTGCTCATCCGTACCGATTGTGATACGCAGATATTCGTTGATCCGTGCCGGCTTGCCAAAATGCCGCACATAAATATCGTTTTTCTTCAGTGCTTCAAACAGTTCCACACCGGAAACATCCGGATGCATGGCAAAAATAAAGTTGCTTTTGGAATCACCAAATACGAACCCGAGTGCCCGAAGCTGCTCTTTGGTCCACTCTCTTGTCTTTATGATTTTCTCTGTCGTCTGCTCAAAATATGCCCGGTCACGGATAGATGCTGTTCCCAAAGCAATGGTGATACGATCCATCGTGTATGAATTGAAGGAATACTTCACATCATTTAAATATTTAATCAGTGTCGGATTACTGATGGCAAAGCCAATCCTCGACCCCGCCAGAGAACGTGACTTGGAAAATGTCTGTACCACAATTACATTATCGTATTTATCAATCAGAGGCAGGGCACTCTCTCCTCCAAAGTCAATATATGCCTCATCCACGATCACAATCACATCCGGATTTGCCTGAATGATCTCCTCGATGGCAGATACTGGAAGAAGTTCCCCGGTCGGCGCATTCGGATTTGGGAATACGATTCCACCATTTTCACATTTATAGTCTGAAGGATTCAGGCGGAATGCATCATCCAGCGGAATCTGTGTATACGGAATGCGAAGCATTTCTGCCCACACGTCATAAAAGGAATAGGTAATATCCGGAAACAGAATCGGCTTCTTTGAATTAAAGAAGGTCATAAACAGCATTGCAAGCACATCATCCGATCCGACACCGACAAAGACCTGTGAAGGGTCTACCTGATAGAATTGTGCAATCCCATCCACCAGATCTGTCACAACCGGATCCGGATACAGCCGCAGATCATCCGTATGAAAATATGCCAGTGCTTCCTTTACCCCCGGTGCCGGCGGATATGGATTTTCATTGGTATTTAACTTGATGATCTGTGATTTCTTTGGCTGCTCTCCCGGTGTATAGGGAACAACCTTACGTATATTTTTTTCCCAGTTTTTCAACTTTAATCTCCTTTATATGTACAATATTACAGTCACTTACCACTCTACCGCATTCTTCCTCAAATGTAAAGAATTGACGCGGCAAAAAAAACGCAAAAAAAATGAAATTTCAGCATTTTTTCCTCTTGTAGTTTTACACAATCGTGATAAAATATCCTAGCATTTGCAGTTTTGTTTAAAATATAAAAGGAGTAAATCATTATGGCAAGAAGTACAACAAAAGAATTGACCAGCGGTTCCCCTATGAAACTGATTCTCGGTTTCGCCGTACCGCTTCTGTTCGGTATGCTGTTTCAACAGTTTTACAGTCTCATGGACACCATCATCGTCGGCCGCTATCTCGGCGTAACGGCACTTGCTGCAGTTGGGGCAACCGGAAGTATCAATTTTCTGATCATAGGATTCTGTCAGGGAATCTGCAACGGTTTCGGTCTGCCGGTTGCCCAGCGGTTCGGTGCGCGCGACTATGACGGTGTGCGCAAATATGTCGGTAATTCCGCCATTCTGTCGGTTCTCATCGGCGGTGTTCTCACGGCACTGACCGTCATTTTCTGTCGGCAGATTCTGGTGCTGATGCAGACACCTTCCGATATTATCGACCTGTCCTACAATTATATTGTTGTTATTTTTGCCGGCATACCAGCCACCATCCTTTATAATATACTCTCCTCCTACCTGCGTTCTCTGGGGGACTCCATCACGCCGGTCATTTTTCTGATCGTTGCGGCTGTCTTAAATATCGGACTGGATCTGTTCTTTATCATCTGTCTGCACTGGGGAGTTTTTGGTGCCGCATTTGCTACCGTTTTATCGCAGGCGGTTTCCGGTGTGCTGTGTCTTTTCGTGATCATCCGGAAATTTGACATTCTGCACCTGAAGCGCTCCGACTGGGTACTGGATGCTTCCTATGTAAGAAATCTTCTGATTATGGGACTTCCTATGGGTCTGCAGTATTCCATTACCGCCATCGGAAGCGTCATTCTGCAGACTGCTGTCAACACCTTAGGTTCAGGCGCCGTGGCAGCCATGACGGCCGGCAGCCGTATTTCGATGTTTATGGTGTGCCCATTTGACGCACTCGGTTCTACGATGGCAACTTACGGTGGACAAAACGTTGGCGCCGGAAAATATGATCGTCTGGCAAGTGGTATGAAATCCGCCACCATTCTTGCCGCAGTTTACTCCGCAGCGATCCTTGTTGTCATCATTTTCCTTGCACGTCCACTGATCTATCTGTTTATAGATCCTTCGGACAGTGCCAATATCACACAGGTTGTCGCACAGGCCAGACAATTTCTGATCACCAACACCTGCTTTTATATGCTTCTGTCACTGGTCAATATTGTTCGTTTTCTTATCCAGGGAATGGGCTTTTCCGGCTTTGCTGTATTTGCCGGTGTATTTGAGATGATTGCCCGCGCATTGATCGGTCTGATCTTTGTACCGATCTTCGGATTTACGGCTGCATGTTTTGCCAGTCCGCTGGCATGGCTGTTTGCGGATTGTTTCCTGCTTCCGGCGTTCTTTCATTGCCGGAAGAAACTTATGCGGGGGCTTGCCAATAAATAACAGGTATAAATATAAGTTTTCTCGATACGACGGGATCTATTGATAAAAAAATAGTGATTAAGGTGACACATTTCCTTATTTTCAATGCCTAAAATAAAGGAATGTCACCTGCAAGAGAAAAATTGCTTCTTCAGATACCGATTTTTTGAAAAAATGGTACCTAAAGAAGCAATTTTTGTTCCATAGAGACTTTGTGGTATCTAAATGTTACATTTTAAGTGTATAGATACCATAACGGTATCTTTTATGCAAATTTTCTTTGTATAGATACCAGCACATTTTCCAAATTATCTTTTCTCCAACCAACAGGAAGAAGGCGTATATTTCTTTCGGAAGAACAAATTTGCAACTTGCTCTGGCACTCACTGAATAAAGATAATTGCATAAAATGAAAACCCTTACACAAAGAACCTGAAATCAATGCCAGAGCTGCTTTGCAAATTTTTCTGTAGAAAGAGAATATACGCTTTCTTCCGTCACATTGAGAAAACTTATATCTGCCAGAGAACGCAATTAAACAGCTGCAATAAAACGTTCGAACGCCTTACGTCCCTCCGGTGTACATTTATACACGCCGGCATCCTGCAGCACTTCATTGAACACCAGACCGATTTCCTCATGCAGAATATCCATCACATTGCCTTTTGTGATCTTATCATACTTCGGAAGGAAACCTTCTGCCCATTCTGCATGGGAAGCAAGTGTTTCTGTTGCACGTAAGTCTGTACCATTTACCAGTGCATCGGCAAGCTCTGCCATCTCATCTTTCAGGCGGGCAGGCAGTACCGCAAGTCCCATAACCTCGATGAGACCGATGTTCTCTTTTTTGATATGATGCAGTTTTGCATGTGGATGATAGACACCCAGCGGATGCTCCTCGGTCGTGATGTTGTTGCGCAGTACCAGATCCAGTTCAAAATCATCTCCACGTCTGCGTGCAATCGGTGTGATCGTATTGTGTGGCTCTCCGTCTGTCTCGGCATAGATGAATGCATCCTCATCGGTATAGCCTCTCCAGGTTAAGAGAATCTTGTCTGCCAGTTCAATCAGACGCTCCTTGTCCGGTCCGCTGATACGGATGACAGACATCGGCCATTTCACGATTCCTGCTTTCACATCGGAAAATCCCTCAAACTGAAGTTCTTTTTCAATCGGTGCTTTTGCCATGGCAAATGTATAATGTCCACCCTGGAAATGATCATGACTTAAGATGGAACCTCCAACGATCGGCAGGTCTGCATTGGAACCCACAAAATAATGTGGAAACTGTGTCACAAAATCCAGAAGTTTTCCAAACGTTGCACGCTCGATTTTCATTGGCGTATGCTTGGAATTGAACACGATGCAGTGCTCATTGTAATATACATATGGAGAATACTGGAAAAACCAGTCACTGTTGTTAATCGTCAGTGGAATGATGCGGTGGTTCTGGCGTGCCGGATGGTTGACACGTCCTGCATATCCCTCATTTTCCTTACAGAGCTGGCACTTCGGATACGCGCTCTGCTTTGCATTTTTTGCTGCCGCAATGGCTTTTGGATCTTTCTCCGGTTTGGACAGATTGATGGTGATATCCAGTGTTCCAAACTCGGTGTCGGTTGTCCACTTGCGGTCTTTTTTGATACGCTGTCTTCTGATATAATTGCTGTCACAGCTTAATTTGTAAAAATAATTCGTTGCGGCAAGCGGTGAGGTATGCTCATACAGATCACGGAACGTCTTGCGGACACTGCTTGGTTCCGGTACCAGACATCCCATAATTTTTGTATCAAACAAATCTTTGTATACAATACTGTTTTCTGCCATGAGGCCATTCTCATATGCATAATCCATCATTTCTGCAAGGATTCCCTCAAGTTTTCCTTCTGCCTCTTCCTGTGTCCATGCCGGAAGATTTTCCACCTTTTCAAATACCGCATCCTCGATTTCGTCTACCTGAAAAAGCTCCAGCAGGCGGTTAATGGTATATACTTTGTCCTCCGGATCTACCAGTCCGGTGCTCAGACCATATTTTACTAACTCTAAAATGTTCTCCTGAATCATCTCGTACTCCTTTTTATAAAGCCTGTCGGCAAATGCGGTTCCAATCAGTTCCGCACACATTTACCCTATGTAATACGTTCTTAAATCAGACGGCTTGGGCCATCTCCGATGGAAACCACATAAAATTCCGGTGTCTTTCCGACTTTTTCCTCATATGCCTTTGTCAGCTTCTCCTTGAATTCGTCCACGGATGCATCCTTTACGATACTGACCGTGCATCCACCGAATCCGCCTCCGGTGATACGGGAACCGATCACACCAGGAATCTTCCATGCTTCATCCACAAGTACATCCACTTCCGGACAGGAGGTCTCATAATCGTCACGCAGGGAAACATGGGAAGCATTCATAAGTTTTCCGAATGTTTCAATATCGTTTTCCCTCAGAGCCCTGACTGCTGCGATTGTACGCTGATTCTCGTAAACCGCATGTTTGCCTCTCTTTCTGGCAACTTCATCCTTAATGGCTCCCTTGTACTGCTCAAACTGCTCATCCGTCAGATCTCCAAGCGTTTTGATATCCACAACGGTCTGCAGATCCTTCAGTGCCTGTGCACTCTCATTTCTGCGGTCATTGTATGCAGAAGTAACCAGGCTGTGTTTTACCATACTGTTGGTGACGACAATTTTTGCCCCGTCAAGTACGATTGGTGCATATTCAAAAGAAAGATCCGAAGTATCAAGGAAAATTGCATTGTCCTTTTTACCCATGGCAGATGCAAACTGATCCATAATTCCACAGTTGCAGCCATTGTAATTGTTCTCGGAATACTGTCCGATCAGAGCCAGATCCTGATTGGTCACATCAAAACCATACAGATCCTTTAACATATATCCGGTAACCACTTCTAAGGATGCGGAAGAAGAAAGTCCGGAACCGTTTGGAATATTTCCGAATAATGCAATATCCAGACCGGTTTCCAGTTTCATGCCACGTCCTTCAAATGCCCACATAACACCCATCGGATAGTTGGTCCACAATCCATCCGGGTCCGGAGTAAATGCATCCAGAGAACTTTCGATCACACCCAGCTCATCGAAGTTCATGGAATAAAAACACAGTTTCCGGTCGGTTCTCTTTCTTGCTGCCATGTATGTTCCAATAGTAAGTGCACATGGAAATACGTGTCCGCCATTGTAATCGGTATGCTCACCGATCAGATTCACACGTCCCGGTGCAAAATATACTCTGATGTCCCCCTCATCGCCAAAGATCTCTTTAAACTTTGCTAATACATCATTCTGAATCATTGTTCTCTCCCTTTCTGCATATTCATCCGCTGCTTGGTGCAACGGTTCGTTTTCTTGATAATTCCATTATACATAAAGGGGAATTCTTTGCAATATGCTTTGCGCAACTTGCAACATTCCCCTTCCTTCATGCAACATTTTTACATATCTTATTTTCTAAAATCACGAATCACTTCCAGTGCCGGAAGGACATTTCCATCGTAGTCAAACAATGCCTGATTTGCCCACTCATTGCCACATGGTCCCGGATCATTCATATACTTTAAAGATGCCGGCGTTGCCCAGCCGCTTCCGTGTACCGGAATCCATGCAGGCTCCCACCAGAAAAATCCCAGACCTTTGTTGTCACGCACATGTGCCACGCGGTTTAAGAAGTCCTTCGTAAAATCTGCCTGTCCCTGTACCGTCATCGGATACTCGATCTTTGCCACAAGTTCCGGCTTTGTCGCATATCCCTTTCGCTCACTGTCCTTTAGTTTCTCATACGGCTTGTAATCTTCCATGGTATATCCCATAGAAACCTCTGCCACGATCAGTTCCTTCCCGTAACGGGCTGCCATATCGTTCATGTTGTCTTCAAGCATCTGCAGGGTGCCATGCCAGAACGGGTAATAGGAAAGTCCGATATAATCAAAATCTTCCCCACGCTCCATATAATGATCGAACCAGTCGCGGTACATCTCATTGTTTCCACCGTTGTCGAGATGAATCATCAGCGGGATCTCCGGCTTAACGGCACGGCATGCCCGGATACCGGAACTGATAAATCTTGCAATATTGTCATAATTCGGCTTTAATCCCTCCGGCCAGAGCAGTCCGTTGGTCACTTCGTTGCCCACCTGGATCATTGTCACATTGACACCGGCTTCCAGTACTTTGCGCAGAGAATCCTCGGTAAACTCATAAACTGCCTGTTCCAGCTGGTCCGCATCAAAATCTTTCCATGCCTTTGGCTTAATCTGTTTTCCCGGATCTGCCCAGAAATCACTGTAATGAAAATTTAATAATACGCCGAATCCCGCATCGGATACTTTCTTTCCGATGGCAATTGTCTCTGCCAGATCATTGCATCCGGCACCGTATGGTTCACCGGTTTCGGAATACGGGTCATTCCACAGACGCAGACGGATTGTGTCCACATCATAATCTCTCATGATGTCTAAAATATCCCGCTCTTTTCCATGGTCATAATATTTTGCCCCACAGCGCTCTAACTCAAGCAATGTGGAAAGGTCCATTCCTTTAATAAATCTGCTCATCTTTTCTCCTTTTCTTCGAAAACGTTTACCATCCCTTTAATGCGTTAATATGAAAGTTCTGTAATTTCCGCTCATACCGCTGTGGATTGATCTTCCACTGGTATGGCGACGTATTAAAAAATTTTTTAAAATTCCGGTTAAAAGTGGAAGTTGTGGAAAATCCTGCCTTTCTGGAAACCTCATCCATTGAATCATTACCATGCTTCATCTGTTCACACGCGTATTGTACACGCACCAGATTCACATAATCCATCGGCAGCATATGCACATATTCTTCAAACACTTTCCGGAAAGATGTCTCACTCATCCCACAGACCTGCGCAAGGGTGCACACTTTTACCTCTTCCTGATAATGGTCATTGACAAACGTGAGTGCATCTGCGATCTGCCGCATTGTTCCGCTTCCTGCCGCCTCAAGTCTCGTCTGTGCCTGTACTTCATTCAGACGAAACATCTCATACACCAGCGCATGCAGATAACTTGTGATCACCTGACGATAATACGGACTCTGCTTTTTTTCTTCCCGGATGATGGCATTGACGATCTCTGCAATCTCCGGATACTCGCTTCCATGCAGCAAATGTGCCGATCTGCGTACCAGTTCAATGGCCTCATTTTTTTGTGCGATCCGGTCGCCATACAGTTCCTCCATGACATGGTTGACATCCACATATAAAAATTCCCAGGAATTCCGAACCATTCCATTACTGATCGTTGTATGTGGAATATTCGGAGGAATCAGAGTGACAGAATTTGTCCGGTAGGTATACGTGTGTTCATTTATAATAAGCTCCCCTTCGCCTTTTCTGCAAATTCCAATCTCCATAAGGTTATGGAAATGCAGATAAAAATTGTCATGTCCGTATACCCGGTTCCACTCCTCTCCCAACAAAGCAAGTACCGGTTCTCCCTGTGGAATTTCATAAAAACGCAGTTCCACGGTTTCTTTTTGTTTTCGTCCCATAGGCATATTATACTCCCTGAAAGTTATACCCTGATATTAAAAACGTGCGGCAGCTGCCGCACGTTCTTTTTAGTCGAAATCAAACTTGTCGAATCTCTTATGCATTGCCCCATAACGGAATCGAACCATCTCATTTTTCGCTAAAACGTCTTCCTCCGTACCTCTGTACTGGCAGCGGATACAACTGTAAATCTTTGTATCTTTATTGTAGAACATATCGATGTCGAGGTCTCTCATAAAGCAGGACGGACATCTGTAATTTAATTTGCCTTTTCCAAGTTGAGCCATGTTGTAAATACCTCCTTGTCTGTAATAGTCTTCTTATATCCAAGTTTAAACATTGGTGAGAATGCATATCCTTCCTCAATGTATCCTTCTGCGTCTGTAGAAGAAGCAGTCAGGGAAACTTTGGTGTCGATTGGAGGCACTACAGCGCTGACTGCGGTTGCTCCTGCCAGGACTTCACTGCGGCACTTGTATGCATAGTGAATGGTCTTTTCATCTGCACCTTCGCATTTTAATACGACAGATGTCATATCTTCCGGATACTCTGTGGTTCCGTAGCATGCTACCATGTACTCATCAATGGTAACCTCTGCATCAGGATCACTCATCTCAAGAATATTTCTTTCGATCTTGATCTTAGAAGAACCTTCCTCAAAATATTCCTTTGTCTGTAATTTTACTGTCAGTCCGTTAAACTCGATGGTTACCGGGTCCAGTGTCAGGATTCTGGTATTGCCTTCCTGTGAGAAATGTGCATGTGTCGGGCAGAGGCACAGATCTACTTCCTCACCCTTGTAGCAGAGCTTTGCACTTCTGACTGTTCCTTCTCCTGCGTAATGTGTAAAGTATCCGGCACGGTACTTCTCCTGAATCAGGAATGGATAAGAAGCATCCTGTACATGAGGTGTTCCGATACCAACCGGCCAGTTTAATTTTGCAACATATGGACGAAGGTCAACAATCGCACCACCCTGATCCATATTAACACAGGCTCTCATAAACGGATCGCAGTACCAGAACAGCTGCTTGTCAGATCCGTATAAAATATCTCTCCAAAGGGCACATTCCGGCTCTGTATAACGTTTCTCGTCGGTAATGCCTTTCTTCTTTCTGTAGTGATCTGCGAACTCGGACATGGTCATATCTACCAGCTTGCCCTCTTTCTTCAAATCTCCGTAATACTTACATCCGTCACTGTATGACTTTAACAGCAGATCATATGGAGCCTCCCAGCGGCCCATCTTGTTCATCCAGCCTGGTCCGACGAACATCATGTTGTAAGCATATCCATTGTTGTATTTTTCCAGATCACGATACTGATCGATCAGGTTATACAGATACGGATACTCCCAGGTCTTTGTATCATAAATCATACCGCGAAGCACGTTCTGTGGATGTGTACCGAAGTTTGATCCGTTTCCGTCATAACATGCAATCAGGTCACGGGAAAGGTGTGGGATAGCTACGATTCCACTGTCCTCTGCCTGATTTGCTGCCGGCGCATGTGTATTCTGCTTGGATGGAATCCATGGTGCCCATGGGCCGCCATCGAAAAGTGTATACCAGGAGTTGTTACAGGTATGATATGCTTTCGGGCCTTCCTCCCAGCAGGTAGCTACCGCACACTTCACAGACGGGTAAGCTTCCTTCACATAATTGATCAGTTCTGCGTCCATATAGTAGGAACCGGTTGACTCCGGGTAAAAGCCGAAACGATCATGGAATTTCTCGAACACATCATTAACGATTGCCTTCTTGTCTTCCATGGAAAACATCCAGATACAGAAATCTTTTGTCTTATATTTCTCACGGAACTCTTCGCAAGGCAGTCCCAAAAGGGAAAGTGCGATTTCGTCTCCATAGACTTCATGATCATGTTTTGCGATCTCAACCGCTTCATCGTTAAACAAAGAAGCATATGTCATCTGAATGGTAACTTTCAGGCCATTCTCATGTGCCAGTCTCTGCTGTGTCTTGAAAATATCGAGAGACTCTGTAAGTAAAGCCTTATCTCCGATATCCTCTTCCTTTCCCTGTCCGGTCACGGTTGCAGAATACTCTGGAACCATCTCCGGGCGATGGATGATGTTTACAATAAATTTGTCCATCTCGTTCTCCCTCCGCTAGATGTATTTTATTTCTGGACTGCGCTTTTGCGCAATCGGTTGTTCTATGGTTCTAGTATAACAAGAGAGTCCCACAGTGTCAATGTATAATTTTGATATATTTCGCCTTCTTTTTTGCACACTTTTCACAATTCCAAGCATATTCTTTTTTATTTTGCGCAATCGGTTGTTTCGTGTAATTTTCAATATTTTTCGTATTTTTTAGTATATTTTTCATGCATATAGAACCCACATTTTGCGCAAATTCATTTATTTTTCATCGGGGCTGTAAAAAAACTCCCCTGACAGAAAAATCGCCCAGACCGTGAGGTCTGAGCGATTTTTTGGTATAATTAATTATGCTA
>ERZ779658.325-NODE-325-length-57015-cov-6.022700_pt1 | contig 57015 bp, 47 predicted proteins | sample MGYA00511485_ERZ779658 | MGnify/ENA primary metagenome ERZ779658 (study PRJEB29588, sample SAMEA2162182) | human gut metagenome | biome: human gut; feature: human-associated habitat; material: faeces | place: Denmark | collected 2008/2010 ... | reverse complement strand
TACAAATACTGGATACCCTGTTCCGTCGCTCCGGAACGGCCGAGCGGAACATAGATTATCATTCCGCCCGGTCATGCTCCGGCTTGACCAGAGCATCCGGAAGATTGGCGACGGCAGAGGGATTACCCGATCAAGTCGGGTAATGACAGAGAGAGGTGAATATCGGGTAATGACCAAAAGAAGAGAATGCCGGGGATAATGGCAGGGAGAGGAAAATGTCAGGCAATGACGATAAGAAAGGGAAAGTTGAGTAATTGTCATTCTACCCAGTCATGCTCCGGCTTGACCAGAGCATCCGGAAGATTGGCGACGGCAGAGGGATTACCCGATCAAGTCGGGTAATGACAATAAGAGAGGAGAACGTCGGGTAATGACGACAAGAACAGAAATTTAACACTAAGGAGAAAGAAGATGAAACTATCAATTTTACTGGCGGGGGGTATTTTAACCTCGGCGATTGTCGGCAATGCTTATGCCCAGACCTGCGGTGCTCAGCCATCGTGCTCCTCTCTCGGGTATAACCTGTCTTCAACGTCGGGCTGTTTGGGAACGGCCGTCAAATGCCCGTTTGAAAACAAATACAACTGCATAACCCAGTCCAATCTTTCCGAATATTCCAAAAACAGCAGTAACTGGTGGTACAAAGACAAAGGTACCGGCTTAATCTTTCAAGGCGGGAAAGTGAACGTTACGACAAATAGTGATATGACGGTGTATTTCAATAAATCTTTCTCTTCTGTCCCGGCAACTGTGATTCTTACACCTTATGAACAGCCGACTAACCATTCTAATGATACGAACTATGTTGCTATGGCTGTCGGAATATCAACTTCTTCCTTTAAAATTCGCTATGTGGATTCTAATGATACAGGTCGTCGTCAAGGTTATGTCAGCTGGTTTGCCGTCGGTTATTGATTGTCATTAAACAACAAACCCCCGGATTGTGCCGGGGGTTTGCTTTTATCTGCAGACGGAACCGTTATTCAACGGCCAGAGCCTTGACTTCTTCGCCGTAGGCGTCTTTAACCGTCGTCTTAATCCGCATAAGCTGAATCCACTTGCGGAAAGCGCCGGCCAAAACGACAATCATCAGGAACATGACGATGCAGCCTAAGATAGCCAACAGATTCTGGTCTTTCGGCAGATATTGTTCAAATACCTGCAAATATCCGGCCCAGAAAGTTACAACCACCATGAAAATACCCGGAATGGCAACGGCCAGCGTGTATTTGCCGCGATTCAGGCGGAGCAGCATGGTGGTGCAGACAATCAAAGCACAGGCGGCCAGCAGCTGATTGCTTAAGCCGAACAGCGGCCAGATGGTGCTGATGTTTCCGGTGTAAACCAGATATCCCCACAGGAAAGTGAAAACGGCACTGGTAATGACAATGCCCGGCATCCATTCCTTATCGTTGAATTTCGGCATAGCCTTGCCCAGCATTTCCTGCAGGAAAAAGCGGCCGACGCGGGTTCCGGCGTCAACGGCGGTCAGAATAAACACGGCTTCAAACATCACTGCAAAGTTATACCAATAGGCAACCAAATGGTCCATATACGGCAGATTGCGGAAGATGTGAGCCATGCCGACAGCCAGAGAAACGGCACCGCCGGTGCGTCCGTGCAGGTCAAGGCCGATATGCTCTTCATAATAGGGCAGATCGGTTACTGCAAAATTCGGGTGCGCAGCCAGCAAAGCCTGATAAGCGTCATGGGAGGCGTTAATCGCAAAATAGTCGCCCGGCATCATGGTGCAGGCGGCAATCAAAGCCATAATCGCCACAAAGCCTTCGGTCAGCATTGCACCGTAACCGACAAACAGAATTTCTCTTTCGTTGCCGATCATTTTCGGTGTCGTTCCGGTGCCGATAATTGCATGGAAACCGGAGATTGCGCCGCAGGCAATGGTAATGAAAATAAACGGCAGAACCGGACCGTTGATAACCGGGCCGCCGCCTTGGTCAAACGGGGTAAACATATGCATCATGATGTCCGGCTGAACGAAAATAATACCCAAAGCCAGCATCAGAATTGTACCGATTTTAAGGTAGGTGGACAGATAATCCCGCGGAACCAGAAGCAGCCAGACCGGCAGAACCGAAGCAATAAAGCCGTACAGAGGAATGGCGATTGAAACGGTGTCTTTGTCCCAGTTGAACATCCAGCCCAAAACATCTTCCTGCATCAGGCCATGCCCCGAGATAATACCGATAACCAGCAGGGTGATGCCGATGATGCTGGCCAGCATAACGCCGTTTTCTTTATAGCGCATAATCAGACCCATCAGAATGGCAATCGGCATGGTAATCGCAACAATGAACAGCGACCACGGCGCATTATGCATGGCGCTGACGCAGGCCAGAGACAAACCGGCCAGTGTCAGAATAAGAATAAACAAAACCGCAAACCCGGCGATTGTTCCGGTAAACGGGTCAATTTCCCTTTCGGCAATGGTTGCCAGACTCTCGCCTTTGTGGCGGACGGAGGCGAAAATAACCACCATATCGTGAACGGCGCCGCCTAAAACGCAGCCGATGAGAATCCACAAGGCTCCGGGCATAAAACCGAACTGAGCGGCCAAAACCGGTCCGACCAGCGGTCCGGCGGCTGCAATTGCGGCAAAGTGATGTCCGAATAAAACGTTTTTGTTGGTTTTGACATAGTCATGCCCGTCGGCATATTTTACCGCCGGTGTGGTGCGGTTGGCATCCAGGCGTAAGACTTTATTTGCAATAAATACTCCGTAAAAGCGATAAGCAATCGCAAAAATACACAAGCTTGCAAAAACCACGGTCAGGGCATTCATCCCTTCAAAATGACTCCAGAAGCCGGTAGTCGCAGGCGCCGCAGGAGTCCCCGCTGCTGCCATTGCCGAATTAATCGCTAAGACAGAGAATAGCATACTGAAAAACAATTTCTTCATAGTATCATCCTCTCCTGATTAATAACGAAATTATTATATCCGAAAAGGTTTTATAAGTCATTAATCAAAAACGTCGGGCCCATAATTTTTATTGGGGAAAATCATCTTTTCTGAAGCCAGACTTTAGGTGAGGCAACATTGAAACAGGGAGGTTACCATTCAATGATGCCGTCAAAGCGGTGTGTCTGCCGCCAGCGCAGCAAATCTTCCGGGGTTTGCACGCCGTCCTGAATAACCGCTTTGTAATATTCAATGCCGCTTATTTTAAGTTCGTCCGGCGTTTCAAATTTCAAGCGCAGGATTGTTTTGCGCTGTTCTTCGGTCATGGCGGCGATTATTTTTTTCGGCCGTTTTTTCAAAATAGCCGTCATAGAAAGAGCCTTTTTTTATTTGAATCAGGTCAATCTGCCAGGTTTGCGCTTCATCGTCTTCATAATAAAGATGCCACTCAAAACAGCATTCGTCGGTTTCCGCCAAATTGGCAAAAGTGCATTTCTTTATGCCTTTGTGACGGCAAAGCTCGGCTATAATCGCAAAGCTCCGGCCAATGTCCAAACTGTCGGTGTAAATATGAAAATCAATGTCGCGGTGCTTGGCCAAAACACCGATTCTGAAAGAACCGACCGGATTGATCGTTGCTCCGGCTTTCTCCCAAATCTCAATAAGGTTCAGTGAGGAAATGACCATCCGGGCTTTTTCCGTCTGCTTTTGCGAAAGTTGAATATATTTGTCGTCCATCATAAACCTCAATCAGTTGTTTTGTTCCGAACATAAAATAAAACCGGCGGCCGATCAAGTTTTTTGCAGCCGAGTAAATGTGAAATTTTAGAAAAATTGTGAAAATTTTGTCGACATTCTGTTTCGTTTATGTTATTGTGTGTTCAATAAAATTTAGTATTAAGATATTTTTTTGTTTCACCTAAACTTTATTTAATTATGAAAAAAATCTTTTGGGTCGGATGCGTTCTGGCTGGTGTGGCACTTTTTGCAAGCTGCCGTGGAGAGAGTGGAAAGACTGTTGAGGGAACCCCGATCGGTCAAGGTTTAATCATTAAAAAAACAGAAGCCGGAAAGCTTCAGCTGTGTGACAGTCTCGGGTCTTCTCTGGCAATTGAAGACTATGATGAAATTGACGGAAACGCCTTCTTTATCATAGCCCGAACCGGAGACAACATCGCGCTTTACCGCAACAACGGCCAGTCTTTGACGCGTTGTGATTCTTTTGCCATCCACCGCTACTATCCGGTAACGGCTGATGAGAGAGAACGGCGCTATCTGGAGACAATCGTTGACGGTGCTCACCGCGCATTTGATTTGGACAGCCTGACAATTCGCTCGGCTACCGAAGGAGTCAAAGACGGAATTTGGCCCATGGCCTGCGGATACAGCATTACCAAACAGAATAAGCTGTATCAGCTGGATGAAACCGGCAAAGACGAACCGATTATGCCGGGATGTCAGGAAATGCATATTATCAACCATAAGGGGAAGATAATTCTGCTGGTCAAAACGGATGATTTTTCCGGTTATTGCTCGGTTGACGGGCAGGGAATCAAACGGCTGAGCCGTCCAGGGTTTGTCTCTGCCAAAAAAGCCGGAACGGTTCTGTGGTCGGCGGAAGACGGAAAAATTTCCGCTATTGTCAAAGAAAAAATTTAAATATGTGAAAAACAGGCCTTGCACTCTGAAGTGCAAAGCCTGTTTTTTTGTGGATGAAAATAACCCCGGTATTTTCCGGGGTTTGTAATATTATCTGCCGCCGCGGCTCCGGGAGGAAGGCCTTTTTTGAGCGGTCGTTTTCGGACGAGGTGTCGGCCGGGCCCGCTTAACATAAGTCTTTTGAGTCAGTTCTCGGTCAATTGCGACTTTCAGAGAATCTGTCGGACAATGATAGCGCGATTCTTCGCTGAAACGTTCCATAATTGTTTCCGGGTCTCCGCGGCAGCCGTACAAACTGCCAAGCGTGGCATTTTTCAAATTAACGATATTCTCGTCGATATTGGTTTGCTCATCAACCGTAATCTGCACTTCCCCGTGCAGAAAAGTCAGTTCATTCTTGCGCCGTTCCTGCAGCACTTTGTTGACGGAACCTTTTACATGGCAGTAATTCATAAACGCCTTGTCAAATTCTTTGCTGATGCTGTCGCCGCGTGTCGTAAAATATTCGGATGCCGTCAGGGCAAACTGTTTGGGGTTGCCTTTCCTGTCGTGCAAAATACCGGTGCCGCAATTGTAGAACAAACTTCCCATAATGGCGATTTCGGCTTGTGTCATCTGGTCCAGCGGCAGGTATTTGACCATATCTTCCGACATCTTGTTGTCAATGTGGGCGCTTACATATTCCAAAGCCTGCTCTTCCGTACGGATGCAATCGCCCGGTCTCACCGGCTTGCCGTCCGGTCGAATGGTGTTGCCGAGGTTAATTGTCCAGATTTTGGCGGCTTTGTCATAATAGGCCCGGCTTTTCATTCCTTCAAAATGGGCAATAACATAAAGCATAAGCTTCTCGGAAGCTTTTAAATTGGCATGCTTCTTTTCCAAAATGATGCTGTCTTGAAACGCTTTGCGCTCTTGTTCAATCCTCGCCTGAACACTATCCGGAATTTCCGCAATGCTTTCCGGTTGAATGCTGTCCGGATTTTCCTGAACGGAATGAAATTCGGTAAAGGTTTTTGCCGCTTTGTCGGCAGCCGGTTTGGCAATCAGCTCGGAACGTTTGACGCTGTCCGGTTTCTCCGGCTCTCCGCTGTTTTGCGCTGCGGATGTTCCGAACCATGAAGACATAACACTTAACGCAATCGCTGCTTTTGTTTTCAAACTCATCGCCAATCTCCAACCTTACCTGCTTGAATATATATAATAAAAATAACAAATTTTCATCAAAGACGCAATATTTTTAGAGTCTTTTTGTCAATTTTTTTATAGATTTGAAATATTCCCTCTGTATCATAATGCTGTTTCGATGACAGACTGTGCAATGCAGACATATCAGTTTCTTTGTTGAAATATTTGCTGTTCGGCCTGGCTGTATTGGCACTTCTGTCCGCCATAATTTCTTTAATCGTCGCTTATACTAAAGCTAAAAAACAAAGAAAAGGTCAATCTGAAACGAATTTATTTTCCTGATAACGTCTCCTATTTGTTTTCTAAGATTCTGTTCTTCTTAGAATTTTTATAAATTCTGCCGTAGTCCATTTAATATTCAAGGAAAACAATATGATGTTAATGATCCTGAGCAAAACATAGAACTCGGCGTAAGGGTCCTTAAATCAATATATGATGCTGTTCCTGATAAAGATATTGCCAAAATCGCTACTTTATGGAATGGTACAGGATTAAAAGAAGTAAATGATTATGGTGCTCGGGCAAAAGAATATTATAAAAATAAATCTTGGAATAACCCATTGGAAATGCCAAAAATTAAATCAAAAAAAGGAAAATAATGAAAATTTTATTTTATGTCATTCTGGAACTAATATTTATTATCGCCGCTTGGTTTTGGGGAGATTTATTTTTTATCTCAATGCTCAAACCTGGAGAAACATGCCTAACAGCAAATTATGGAATAAATATTGGTAACTATCTGGCATTAGGCTGGAATAACTATTTTCAATGGTTTTCAAATATAGAACAAATGCCATGCCGTATAACTTTTGCGGCATGGTGCTTATATTTTTTAAGTTGTTTTCCTGCATATGCTTTGTTAAAGGTGTATGGAATGTTTAAGCTTTCAATAACACTTAAATATAAATTTGTTATTTCAGAATATATATTTTACATTGCTTTATTTATGATATGGTTATTTTTGCAGCCAGGTCTAGTGTTAACAAGTTATAGTTTCATAAATGCTTTAATCGGGGTATTGCTACTATTTGTTCCTTTTATTCTGTGTTCTGTATTTATAATATATGGGTGTAACATGCATATAATGAAATTAAAAAGCAAATAAAAAGAGAAAACAATGAAAATAGCAAAATACATTATACTAGAGCTACTGATTATTGTTTTGTCTCTATTATGGGGAACAATGATGACGAATGACCATCAAAGTGGCGAAATCTGTATTACTCCTGCTTGGGGGGCTCAAATTCAAAACTATTTGGAATTTGGTTGGAATAACTATTTTCATTGGTTTAGAAAAGATGAACAAGCCCCATGTCGTTATGAAACATTTACAATCATCTGTTTTTATATTTTAGCCGTTCCTCTCTACACAGGGCTGAAAATTTATGGAAAAAATTATTTATACCAAGCCTTATCTTGGCAAGTAATAATTCCTGAATGGTTATTATATATATTTGTTTATTTGTATTTTTTGTTTAAACAAAAAAATATTATCTTAACACTTGGCAGTCTAGGAAATGCCATTCTTGGAGCAATACTCTTTTTTTTACCATTAATTATTTATGGTAGCTTAATTATCGTTGCCTTTAAGAAAAGAGAAAGTATCAGATGAAGAAATTCTCATTATGAGAGAGTGTCTTACGCTGGTTAAGAACTTAACGGAAAATGAAATGACAATTTAGTTACTTCACTACACTGCATTCATCTATTAAAATAAGTTTTTTGTTTTCTTTCGCGATATCTCTCAAATGCTTTGTAAATCCGCTTTTAGAGAATATGCCGTAGGTTAAATCATATCCTTTGAAATCGTCAACTTGGCATTTTTCCGTCAGCTTTGCATAAACATTAACGTCAACCGGTTTGTCGTCTTTGTAATATTTACATTCAGCCGCAAACATACGCTTGTGGCTTTCATCAATGGCAACCAAGTCTATCTCTTCATTTTTGTTCCAGTATGCGCCGATACGAGAAGGAACAAAGTCAATTTTTCTATGCTTGCATAGTTCTGCAAATATGTTGCGGCAGATTTCTTCATAAACAAATGCTACGTGATTATCAATAAAATTGGATTTCAGCTTATCTTGTACAAAATTTAAATTATCCAGCTCAAGCTCTCCTTTATAAGGAAAGACAAACATAAACCAAAAGCGGATAAATATATCTCGGATAAAATATAATCCTTTCCGGCTTTTTTCCGGATTTTTTTCGGTGGCCGGAACACGTTTTTCCAATAAGTATAATCCCTGCAAAGTTTCCAGATAGGGACTTAATTTGTTGCCTTCCGTGGACATTGCCGAAGCTATCTCCGATAGTTTGTGATTATTTTGAGCTATTGCTTTCATAACCGAATAATAGTTTACCGGTTCTTTAACTTCCTTATTGAGTAAAAACGCCGGTTCTTCGTACAAAAAGCCGTTTTTATTAAGAATGACGCGGGAGATATTATCCATTAAAGAATTTTTGTTATCAAAGAACTCCAAATATTTCGGAATGCCGCCGGTTACGGAATAAAACTCAACCACATCGGAAAAAGACTTATGGTGATAATGTTGTCTGATATCGAAAAAAGGAAGCGGTGCCAATCGGATTTGAGATGTACGGCGACCATACAAGGGACTGTTTTCCGCTAAAACCTGTTTCGTCATCATATTAATGTATGAACCGCAGATAATGACCATAATATCTTGCTTTGATAAGACTTCATCCCATGCTTTTTGAAAGATTGAAGTAAAGGCGGGATTTGTATTAACCATGTACTGAAATTCATCAAGAACGAGCACTTTGGGCTTTTTGCCAGGAACGGCGGCAAACAGTTTGAAGAGCTCAATCCAATCATCAAAATTAGCTTTGGCGATAAATTCCTGATTGGCAAATTGCGATAAACTTAAAGCAAACCGTTTCATACTCTGCGGTTCGGATTCTTCTGTCGCCAAAAAGTACAGAGCAGGCTTGCCTTTAATGAATTCTTGAATTAAAGCAGTTTTTCCGATACGTCTGCGACCATATATAACAACAAAGGAATGTGAGTTGTTATATTCTTGCTCTAAATCGCTAAGTTCTTTTGTTCTGCCGATAAATTCCATACCATCACCTGTACAGTTATATTTATTTAATATAATTTATATTAGACTAATTTCAATTATATTGCAAGAGGAATTTTCCAAATATAAAAATATCAAACAATGCACATTCTTTAACATTTTCTTTGAAATCGGCAGAAAATATAGCGGTCTGAAAATGCTCGCCAAAGTTCGTGCGGCGAAATGTTAAACTTTGTTAGAAAATGCCGGAAAGTTTAACATTTGTATCGTTTTTCTACTTCACCCCAAGCTCTTTCATATATTTGCCATAATTTGCCAGAGCGTCATTCGTTTGTTCAATGATTGCAGCAACTTTCTTCTCCGCAAATCCGAAAGGCACGGCGGTTTTAATTAAATCGCTGTCTGTAATATCCATCCCTTTACCGTTTACCATAGATGTCTGCTCGCCGTTGATACCCTGCGAAGGCGTTAAATCATACGCCGGCGTCATTTTCCAGTTATTGTTTTTATCCAGCATAAAAGAAAAGTTCTTTGAGTGATCGTCTTTATTGCCGGCTTTGACGTTAAAAATCATCAGCCGAACCATTTTCTCAACTTCCCGAACGTCTTTGGTAAGAATTGAGGTCAGTTTTAATAAACCGTCATAGTTAATGCTGGATGTTCGGTGGTTGGCATGCAATAACCCGCAGGCCGTATGGATATGCATTTTGGTTGCCAATCCGGTCAAAACGTTTGACACCGAAATGGCCGACGCAGTTTTTTGAGGAAAACAAATACGTTTCCGGCATTTCAATACCGGCGTCTTTGGCCATCTTTGAGTAAACATACTCCTCAGCGCCGATGTTTTTATTATCAAGAGACGATGCAAACTTAATCAACCACGGACTATAACCGGGTTTAGCCAAGTTTCCGTGAATGAGTGTTTGCTTATCATCTGAAACCAACGCCACAATTTTGGGCCGCGCTCCGCCGGATGAACCGTTAAGCGTTAAAAGCTTATCTAGAACTTCCGAACTCTTGCCGGCCAAAATATGGTTCACTTCCAAACAAAGTGAATCCAGTTCTATATCGCCGACAAATTCGCTGTCATTTTCGGTAATGGGTTCATATTCCAATGCCCCCATAGCATTAAGCCCAATCATGGACAAACGCTGCAAAGGCGTGATTTGTTGCAAACTCAGGCCTTTTTTTTGTAATTGTCGGTCTAAAAGCAGACATCCCCAACCGTCAGGCAGACTATCATTAAACACGCCGAAAAGCCCGTCAAAAGTTTGTTTGGAGTCTTCAAATATTTGTGATTTGAGCGGCAGCATAAAAGGGGACAAATTTATTCCGGTTGCAATAAACTCCGGTGAATATTCAAAAAAGATACGTGGTGCCTGTTCCTCTAAAATCCCAACGAAATGTCGCTTGCCGTAAGCATTCAAAAAAACATTCAATCTCATTTGATGCTCCCCCGTTTGCGTTTTTTCTCTTCTTTACTTTCAAACAAACTGCCGCGCGGCGTATTGTCTGCAAACAAGGCATCAAAATCTTCCAAACATCCCAACGCCAAAGCAATATCAATCAGCGATTTCAAAGAAATCTCGCCGCTTCGTTCAAAACGCTTGATACTACCTAAACTAACGCCGGAACGCAACGCCAAACCTTCCTGTGTCAGATTTTGCTCCAAACGCTTGCCTTTGGCCCTAATTGCAATCTCTTGCATAACCTCTTGCTGTGATTTTAGTATAAAAGACAATATATTATCTCCAAATATAATTATATATCATTTATAGATATTATATTATCTGTTAATATAAAAGTCAAGAAAGCAATTTCTCGCCGAAATCACATTTTTCAAAGAAACAATTGTTATTGCTAAAAAAAGATTTTTATAACATATATAGTATCGCTAATACATATATCGCTTTACTACTCTTAAATATTTTTTATCTAGTTGTAAAACTTTTTTATTAAAGACAATTTCATCAGCATCTATTTTCTTAACATAAGGTTTTATAACGTCAATTTCTTCAAAGCTAAAACCATATCGTTGTAGATAAATGTCTATGTTGTCATTTGATGCGTATTTTATATAATTTTCCATTATTAGAGCTCTATTATCACCAGTTTTATCATAATATATATGGAAGGCAGCGGCTAATGGTTGTGCAAGAGAAAAAGAAATAACTTTATCAAGATAATCATATGTATCATACATTAAAATGTCATATCTAAAATCTGGTAATTTCCCATAATTAAATAAGTTATTCTTTTTTAATGTTTTATTGGGCAAAGTTGCTGCAATTTGAGTATATTTTAATGGGACTTCTTTTAGTCGTTCGTACATTTCAGTCGCACTTATTAGTTCATTTTTATACTTATTTTCAATATCTCTACGTTCTTTTTGGTTTGTTACATAAGCATACCTCATTGAAACAATGTGCTTAAATGAACGACCTTGTATTCTCCACAGCATAATGGGAATTGCCGTGCTTAACACGCTTTTTTCTGCCGGTGTTAAGCTATCTCTTCTTAAATGACTTGAAAAAATGTCTGCTATATATGATTTCAATAGATCCTTATCAGTATTAGATAATTTATAATATTCTTCAGCTGTTAAAGTACCATTTTTTAATAAAACATCCAGTATATATCGTATTTTCTCATTTAACTGTTCATCTTTTTTTATTCTATCAATTTGTGCTTGGGGTAACTGAGAATACGGATCAAAAGTATTGTTTCTAATTGCATTGATCAAATCTAAATCATCTTCAGAGTGTTTATTATCAGAAATATCTAGTAATGAAGTTGTTGATAAATTTGCTGCATCATTTAAACGGTTGTTAAAAGTTTTTATATTCTTTTTATGTATAAAAACATATCCAAAATCAAATTTATTCTTTTTAAGAGAGCTGCGACCGGCTCTACCTATCAGATTTTTTAATTTTAATATTTTTTCATTTTTATTTCCGTCAAAATGAAAATAGTCAATCCACACAATATCAAATGGTAAATTTATACCATACATTAAAGTTGATGTAGAAAAACACAGTTTAGCAAATCCTTTATTTATAAACCTTTCAATGAGTAAACGGCCATACAAAGGTATTGAACCGTGATGAATAACTATTCCTTTTTTCATCATATCTATCAATGAAGAATATTGTATAGCATTTCTTTTGTTGGAACCCCCAATATAATCATGTAATTCAGCAATTAAATTCAGTGCTTCTTGGTTTGTTATTTCAGGACAATTTTTTATTATATCTTTATATTTAATTAAATATTCTCCAGAATATATTTTTTCCTTTGCAATATAAATCAATATTGTTCCATTATTATTTAATATCTGTGAAATTAAGTTTTTTTCAGGTTTAATGATACCTTTTATATCTTCATTTGGAGAAAAATATTCAAAATTATTATCATCATCATATTTTATATATATTTTTCCAACAGCTTGTTGATGATAATTTTGAGATATAGCATCAGATATAAAGCGATGTTTAGAGAGTTGAGCTTCTGGATTATTCACAAAAGGATGTGCAAATACAATTTTCGATGAAGAAAAAATCTTATCCACTCTTCTAACTAATGCATCGAAACGTATTCCTCTCAAACTTTCTTCAGATATTTGAGCTTCATCAAATAGAAAAAACTCAACATTCAAATGGTTTACATATTTAAATAAATCAGAGGTCCTTTCTGGGGTTAATACAAAAATGTGACGTTTTGTATGCTTTTTATTTATTAAATCGACAAATTGCAAAACCAATACGTCTTTGGGAACCTCATTTTGAATTTCCAATATATATTCTGTCAACAAAGCTCTTGAAGGTACAATTATTACAATGTCCTTGCTTGAAGTTTTTATCATTTTTCTAAAGAGATAAGATTTTCCAATACTTGTTGGCGCTGAAAAAGAAAAATATTTATAAGATTTTATTAAATTAAAAGCATTTGCTTGAACAGGAGTCAAAATGCTTCCAGTTTCTTCTTGTATATGATCTTGGTATATTTTGTAAAAAATTTCCACAAGACTCTTAGGTGTTGTAGTTTTATAAAACAACCCTAATAAATACATTAATTCATGTTCTATTTTGTTAAAATTATCTGGATAATATTTTTTTATATATGCTAGTTTTTCAAGATTATACGCATTTATAGGACCGTTAGTATGAATCTCATTCAATATACTATTTAGTTCTCTATTTATATCACATTTCTCAGAAAATATATTTTTTATTGACATATTTCAATTCCAATCAAATATAATTTATATTGTCTCATCAGTTGCTTAAAAAATTTATTTTCTTTTATTTGTTTAATAAGTTTTTTATTATTTAAATTTTTTACAGAAAATGCTGCCGCATATGATTTTAAAGCACCATATGTTTCAAATGTAGATTTAGTTTTGGCTGTAACCAAATTCATTAAATCAGCGAGATCCATATCATCTTTTCGAAGGTTTATAAATCTCACTACCTGTTTTAATGCTGTATTGTAGGATGTTTTATTGGTCTGGTACTTTGCTTCACCAAAAACTATATAGCATTCTTTTGTTTCAGTATGAAAATCGAAACTATCATTTCCTCTAACTCTAGTTTTCCAAAGTTCAGATAAAGGAAGTATATGGTGATCTTGTGTTATACTCAGAGCATCTTGAGCTGACATTGATATCAGGATTTCACCAAATTCCGCTGTTACTGAATTTTTGACTTCATTCAATACATTATTGACTAAACTTTTTATAGTTTCGTTAGCTCTTGCTGAATAAGATTGCTGATTTAAGGGCGACATTTGAGCAATCCAACTTGTATCTAAAATTTGAAACTTCATTTTATTGGCATAACTTTCAATATCTTGAATACGTACACCAATAAATGTAACATTATTTTTCTCATAGGTGTGCTCAGAATTATCTATAATTTGATTTGTAACAATATCAATCACCATAAATCTCCCTATATACAATAAAACACATAATTAACAAAAAATCTTCAAAAATGTTAAAAAATACACGTTTTTAAATGTTGTTTTGATATAGTTAGAATTATCTAGGATTTTATTTGAAATTTTAAAATCATAATTATTAAACATTAAAATTTAATTATTTTACCATATTTTTAACGTTTTTATAATTTCTGATAAAGTAATCTTAACTTAATAAGCTAATTTCTGGGAAAGGAACTAAAATGGCGACAGGAATACTTTATATCATGACAACAGCTGTTCCGGATTTGATTAAAATCGGTATTACTCAGGAAAAGCAATATCCTGAACGGATGCGCTATTTGGAAATGAATGGTTATTATAATGTTGTCGGACTTAAAAGAGTATTTGCCATCAAAGTCTCAGATTATCAAGAAAAAGAAAGATTATTGCAAGATGTCTTTTCTAAACAAAGACTGGGACAAAGCGAACTGTTTGCCTTGGATTCCGAATTGGTTACGCGCTTGTTGACGGCATTTGAAGGAGAAATCATCTACCCGCAGGTAAAAGACCGTGAGAAAGAATTTACAGCTTTGGCAAAGACGAACGAACAAAACAACAGATTTAATTTCTATGCCAAAGGGCTCAAAAACGGAGATATAGTAACCTTTATTAAAGACAAAAATGAAAAGGCCAAAGTTGTTGGGGAAAGAGAAGTTGAATACAAAGGGCACATTTGGAAATTGTCTCCGCTAGTGCGACATTTATTTGAAAATCGCAGTGAAGCGAATAAAAGTGGGGCGTATCAAGGTGCGGCTTATTTTGAGTATAACGGAACAAAACTCAAAGATTTACCGGATAAGTTCTAAACTATAATACTTCCGCCAAATCTTCCACCGTTCTGTAATTATCCAAGTCATCCGGCTGGTGATGGCGGAGGTTTTTGAGTATCTGCAAAACCGGTCGTGACGGAATATATTGTTCTTCCGGCGGTTGTCAGTAGGAATAGTCGTAGCTGATGATTTTTCGGTCTTTAATGTAGGAAATACTGCTGCAATCACTATTATGATGTCTACGGTAATGGATTAACGGATAACCGCGAAACATAAAGCCATTATCCCAGAGTTTCACTAGATTCCCGATACTGATTTTATCTATCACGTAACCGTAATACGGGCAGGCAAAGCTCGTAATGATAATACCGTCAACAATAACCGAGGCATAGGGCGTTCCTAGTTTGAATTTGTACCGATTTTTCCAAACCTTATCAAAATGCTCCAGAAACCACTCTCGGCGTTGCTGCTTTTGCTGCTTTATATGTTCTTTGACTATCGGCAGGTTTGTCCGCTTAAAATTATTCATTTCTTCGTTTAGGCATTCAATTTTGGCCTGATAATCACTGAGTATTTTGTTGTATTCTTCTTTGTTCATCTTAAATCCTAACATTTTCCATGGCGTTGGCGAGCATTTGGTCGTTATAGTTAAAATAATGCTGCGTGGTGCTGATGTTCTTATGATTGGCCAGTTTCTGTACAATACAGATATTCACGCCGGAATTGACCAGTTTAGAAACAAACAAATGCCGTCCCAGGTGGCTCGCGCCCTGAATGTTAAATTTCCGGTAAACCGAAGCAAACAAACGGCTGATACTGGCGCGGTTGTAGGGCTTATTGAGCTTTTGGCTCGTAAACAAATAAGTCTCCGGTGTCAGTCTGTCTTTCCATTTCCGCTGCAAATACTTCAAATATTCACAAAATTCCTTCTTCATCTGGCTGTTCATATAGTAGGAGCATTTGTTTTTGCCTTTGTTCTTGTCGTAATCAAGGCAAATCACGTCTTTGACTTTGAGGTTGTCGGTAAAAACGTCCTTAATCTGCAAGTAGGCAAAATTGATAGAACGCATACCATTTAGGCTGCACAGGAACATCATGCGGATTTGCTCAGCGTGTTTCATCCCGCTGATATAGGTCAGAATATCTTTGATTTTCTTATCATCCACAAAAACGTCATTGGTCATTTGATTTTCCTTTCACAACTGCCTGATAAAACACTTTGTAACTTAACCCTTGGGTTAAAACCCCGATACCGCCTTGGCATTGCCAACCGTCCTGAAGATACACATTCACGTATTCCACCAGCTTGTCTATGCTTTCGCTGCAAATAACATCATATTCCATAACGCCCTCCTAGTATTCGTCGGCATACATAACGGTCAAAACGCGATTGGTAAGCTCCGGATCGGCAGCATCCGGTGAGGCAAATTCAAAATTGTGGTCATAGTAATCAATCTTCCAGAAAATCTTCTTGCCCTTAAAGTCAAAAGCACCAAAATCGTGTTCACTATACGGATCATCGCCTTCGTTGAAATCCTTAAAAGTCCGCACTTTGTTGATAATGGCCGCAATGTCCTGCGGCATATTGGCACGAATACCGGCGGTTAAAACAAATGTTCCGAGCGAGGGATTAGCTCTGAAAGCATCGTTTAACGCAGCAATTTGGGCAGCATTACTCATCGCTCTTCTCCTCCAATAAGCGGACGCAGAGGTAATCGGTTAAGCCATCCTGTTCGGCGGCATAATCCCAAACGGTTTTGCCGTGCTTGTTTTTGATATTCGGATCGGCGCCGTTATCAATCATAAAATCCAAAACCCGAAGTCGCATCATAGCCTGCGGATGCTTTACGATATAAACAAACGCGGTGTTGCCGAATTTATCCTGCGCGTTGATATCCGCTCCGGCCTTGAGCAAAACCGACAATGTCTGTGGCGAACTGCGGTGCTTGGAGGCAATGATGAAGGGTGTTTCTTCATACTGATTGCGGGAGTTGACATCGCCGCCGGCTGCCAGAAATGTTTCAATCGCTTCCGGTTCATAGAATTCCCGACATGCCCACATAAAAGGCGTCCAACCGTGCTTGTTATAAGGAGCATTAACATCCGCACCGGCGTTGAGTTCGGTTTTAATCCGCTCCCGATCCATAGCATAAAGTGCTTGCATTAAATTGTTTCTATCCATTTGAATCTCCATCAAAATCAATCAAGATTTAAAGATGGCACCCGGGTTATCATGCCGGGATTCTCAAGTCAAGCACTTTTTTTAACATTTTTTCATGTTAATGCTTTGATTCATCATCATTTATTTTAAATTCAACGGGTTGGAAAATGCAAAAAATCAATAAATATTTTTATAAAGCATAAGGATTTAATATGAAGGTATTGATTGAAACGATAACCAGCCGCAGGGGATATAAAAACTTTGCCGATGAGGCGGAATTGGACAACTTTCTGGCACAAAACCATAACAAAATCACCGGTTATCAGATTTTACAGGAAGATGATGATGCTGTTATCCGCAGCGATTTACAGGATTTTGCTGGGGACTGTAAAAGTTTAATGATGAAGATTTATCAGTATTGGCTTAATAATCTTCATCAAAACAAAAGATATGGAAAACTAACCCTTGCAACCCAAAGTTTGCTCAATGCTATGACATATATTGAAGGGTGTTTGAAATAAAATCAGTTCTTATATAAAATGGCACCGTTATCAAGCAAAAGATTGGCAATATCAGGCTCTATACGCTCCAAGGTCAGCATTAATGCAGTTTTGCCTTGGCAATTAATCCAATTAACATCACAGCCCTTGTCAATCAGCATTCGCAGCACGGCTAATTTTGTTTCATCATCCATATTTTCGTTCAGAAGCACGGACATAATAGCGTTGTAACCGAAAATATCCGTTCTGTTAATTTCGCTGCCTTGTTCTATAAGAAATTCCAAAGGATCTTTATCGGAACAAAAATAACAGGCCACCAGAAACAAACTGGCTCTGCGGCGGTTGATTGGCATATTGATATTAAAATTTTCCGATTTAAGCAATTTTTTTAATGAATTAACGTCATCAATATCTAGTTCATCTGTGCATTCCGCCTGATCAATCGGGTTAACCGGCATATTTTGCAATCTCTCTTCCAGTTTCTTTATTTTCTCTTGCATTTCAGCCGCTTGGTCAATAGGGATAAATCTGGAGTAGCATTCGTTTTCTGAGTTATAAATCAACATAAAAATCTCCTTTGTCTTTTGTTACAAAGATATTTATCCGGCAAATCGGTGTTTTTTTAATTCGGAAAAAACGAAAGTCGCGAGATAAATATCTAGGTAGCAAACAGCTATAAATCTCATCATATTAATTTGTCTTTATAGGGAATGCCTAAATTGCATTCCTTTTTTATTGAAGTCGTCAAACTCCTTTCAACTGATTTATTTTCCTTCTATTTTAAGAGAGAAACGAAAGAGCTATTGTTCAATTCCTGTCTATTATAATAGCTATTTTATTTTCTATTATAATACTATTATAGGGCTCTAAAATCACTCTCAATCCCTTGCCAAACAACACATTTTGCAAAAAGCAAAGAAAATAACGGTTCCCATTTCGGGAAATAATGACTTCCGCTAACGGAAATAACAGCTTCCACCGGTAAAAATAAGAGTTTCCGTTTCAAGAAAACCGGAAATAACGGTTTCCAATGCTTCAAACAGGTGGAAATAACGATTTCCGGCAGGGATTTTGTTCAAATGAAAATCCGGCGTTCTTCTTCAATAAATATTTGTGAGACAAATTTTATGAGGAGAAAACATGAGCAAAAGCAAAGCTGAGCTATCCATAACCAAACGTTTGCTATTGGATTTCATTAAATACAAAACCAACAATAATCATACATTTTTCATGGGGAACGATAAAATCGCTGCCGCTCTCGGATTAACGGTTAATTCTGCCAAAGTGATGGTAAACGAACTGATCCGCGAGGGATACCTTCTAAAATCAACGGACATCAACGGCCGCAGAGTGTTGAACCTTTCCGGAAAACCCTACTTAACCATCTCTTGCGTAGATTTAAGCAACATAGATAAACGCATCCTCGCCCAGGAAATTCTAAACTACCAACGAGATGCCGAATATTACAAACGCCAATACGAGCTGGAAAAGGTGCGGGCTGATAGATTAGCGGAGGATTTAACGGGATTGAAGCTAAGAAATAATTAAAATCGGGAAGCATAATATCTTGACCTTCAATCGTTGTTCCTGTATATTGTATATCTATTGTAGTGTTTACACAATATGTTGTAACTTATGTTTAAAATTATATCTTGAACGGAGGTGATAGGATTGTTGGAATTATTGACGGCTTTGTCTTGGGCATCAAGAGCAAAAACTTGCTATGATTATACTCAAGCCAGAAGTTTTAATGATGTATGCTTAATTACGGCAAATTGCATCATAACAGAATGCTTAATTTATCAAGCAAAACAAAATATTCGCAATCAATACCAATATCCGTATTATTGGTAGATTGCTTGAAAGGGAGTAGTTATGATAATTCATAACTGAAAAGAGCGACATATTAGGTGCCGCTCTTTATTATTGTTTATAAAAGTTATTTCAAATATTTGTCTAAAATAGCTTGTTTTTTTGCTGGAATTTTTTTTATTTCGTCTTGAAGAATTTTTATTTCTGTTTCTTTCTTTTCCAATGCTTTATTCAAATTAATCAATTCATTCTCGTCGGTTGGATATTTAAATTCTATTTTCTTAATTTTAAGGCTATTAATTGATTTAAATCCAACTCCTTTTTTACTGCCTTTTAAAACAAGATCTTGATTATATTTCAAATATAGATAAACATAATTTTGAGATATTATGTTAGCATATTCTTTTTTTACTCTTAATGCTGCCAATCCACGACCTATACATATTTTTTCAAAAGGATTAATATTAACTGGACCAGCAGGTGCTCTTACGCTCATCAAAACATCATCTTTTATGCTTTCTTTTGTTGTTTTTGTCGTATATATGCCCGAATGATTTATAAATTTATATCCAAAATTAATCATACCCTGATAAAATTCCAGCCCATCTTTTTCATCATTATAATATGTAGATTCAGGTGATTGACCACATACAACATCTACAATTTTGCCTAAAGATATTTTTTTTACTGTAGATAGATTATGAAATATATATTTTATTGATACTTCTATATTTTTAATATCTTCAACTAATTTTTCTTTATATCTATTTAGTTCATCAAGATCTGATATTAATTTATTTTGAATAGAAATATCCAAAGGTATTGGAATTTTTATATATTTTAATTTAGAAGAAAGGTTATTAATATTACTACCTTTTGCAATATGTTCTATAGCATTTTTAATTATAGAAGATGATAAGATGTAATGTATATATTTAGGTAAAACGTCATCCGTTTTTTTTCTCATTATATTCATAAACCCACCACAATAGTATGGCAAATCTTCTTCTATATATATTTGTTTTCCAATGTGATTTAAACTACCATTGGACATAGTAATATAAATATCGCCTTTTTTTAATTTTTTATTATCATCCAACATTAATTTCTGGTCTAAGTAGATGACTTTTTTAATATTTAATTCATTATCCAAAGAAATATTATCTGATGGAAGAATTTTGTTTTTTGTAATTTGTTTTACTTCTGCTGATTTTGGATAAGTCACTCCAGAGATGAAGTCAACAACATCTTTCAATCTCTTTAATGGATACGGGCTACTAATTTTTCTTTTTTTTTTACTTTCCATACCAATAGTTTCATCAAATTCTAATGTATCATATTCAAAAAGATCATTTAATGCATAATATTTCATCTTCTGAACTTTTTTATGCATTAATTCTAAATCTTGCTCAGACAATTCACCTTTGAGTAAATTATTATATATATAGTAATTAACCTTATTAGGATCTAAAACAAGATTTGGATTATATAGTTTTGAATTAATAGTTTCTCTATTGGTGTATGTCTCTAATTCTTTTATTGCTTTGTCTGTTAGCTCTTTTAAACCTTCATCACCTTTACGCTTTGAAAATTTATAACCAAGGAAATCAGCAACTTCATCTTTACTATCACCTGCAGAAATGACCACTGTATTTATACCATCATTCAATAAATACAAATATATTTTATTTAATTCTGTTGTAATTAAATCAGATAAATCTGGTATCGTTGTTTTATATTCTTGTAGTTTAGTTTGTAATTTTGTTTTTTCTGCTTCTTTTTTTGTTTTAGAGATTTTATTTTCTAATTTAGATATTACATTATCATAATATTCTTCATATAAATCTGATGCCTTAAATTCATCAGTCGGATTATTTTTAAATAATGATATATAATTTTCAAAATCTAAATCTTCATAAGTATCTTTTAAAAATTGAGAAATAAATTTTGTTTTGCCGTTAAAATTGATGTCTTTGAATGAAGTCTTGAATCCATTTAATACATTTTTGATATTTTCAAGTTCACCAATTTTTCTTTTCTGCATAAACAAGACTATAGTATTTGTGCCAGTCGCCATAAATGCTCCTGATCCTAACTCAACAATTCCTTTAATTTTGAAATTTTCCAAAATCATTTTTCTGGTTTTTTGATGGATACCTGAATTCGTTAAAAAAGTGTTAGCTAGCACAATAGCAGCATAACCATCTTCTTTGAGAAGTTGTTTGGCTCTTTCCATAAATAAACATTCTATATCATCTGAACTATCGCCTAAAGATTTGAATAGTTCAAAATTCTTGTTCCCATATGGTTCTTCATTAGATTTTTTGAGTGTATCTTTAAATTCTTGAACAGAATATGGCGGATTTGCAATCACGCAATCAAAAACATTATTGTCTTTTGCATAAACGTCATCACCTTTTAAATTTTCGTATAAAATGGTGTTTTCAAATATATCACTATCAAAGCTATCCAAACCATTTCCTGTAATGATATTAGCGTCACCATCACCATTTAAGAAACACGCTATTTTCGATGTTTTTGTCAGGCGATAATCCTTTTCAATACCATAAACAAATTCTTTAGCCCAAGCGTATTGGTTTTGTGCCCATTGTTTATAATTTTGTATTTGTAATTTTGTCTTAAAATCTGATTGTTTATATGTATTCAATATTGGTTCTATGCGGTGCATAAACTCTGTTATGAAGTGTCCTGCTCCGCACGCATAGTCAATCATATATGGCAAAAACTTCTCATCATCATTGTTTACTTTGTCTTCTATCATTTTCTCAAAAGGAATAGAATTAACAATAAAATTAGCAATAGGGATAGGTGTAAAAAATTGTCCTTCAGTTTGTTTTATACCTATGTTCAACAGTCTTTCAAAAAAATCACCTAAAAACTGGTCTTTATCGGAATATTTAATTTTTACTCTTTCAAATAATTTAACAACTTCCCTCAGAATTAATGAATTCTGCTTGAATGTTTCCATATTAAATACTTCAATAAATGCAAATTCGTTGTTTTTAATAAACCTAAGTTCATTAAACTCTTTTAATAGTTCTGCTCCTAACTCCTTATTACCATTAGATAGGGTCTTAATATCTTCTAAAAATTTTGATTTAGAGTAGTCTGTAACTGATATCTTAAGATATTTATCAATACCTTCATTATATAGATTTGACAATCTATCTAATACATCATAACTAGTATCTTCCTTTTTCCATTGGAATTGAATATCATAGGATGGATTTGAATACAATTTATCTTCATCAACAATTTTACATAAAAAGAGATTAAAAAGTTTATTATACGCATTAGTTAGATCGGAAACAGCATATTTTCTCAAAATACGAGCAAAACCATTATATAATTTTCTATCTTCAACTATAGGCTTTAAATCATCTTTAGTTATGCCTTTTGAATTCAAACCATAAGGTTCCTTGAATAGTGGGATATTTGAAAAATTTTTATCCCAGCTATTATACAAATCTTTTTTATCTGACCCATTAAATTCTGAAGTATCTATAATTTTATATTCTGCCTCGATCTTTTCGTCTTTTACAGTCGATGAATACAAACATATTGCTTTTACAGCTCTATCATTTGTATAATATGTTAGTAATTGTCCCCCGTCATCCTTTAAGTTACGTAGTTCTTTATTATATTCATCTCCGTAGGTCTTACACTCAATCATATAAAAAGGTAATCCTTCTTTTGTAACCAAAATATCTAAGAATTGTCCTTTTTCCTTTCTTCCACTCGGATAATCTTTTTCTAAGACAATTTCCTTAGGGGAATAACCATTACTTAATAATCTATCAACACACTCTAAAACAACAAATGTCTCTCTCTGATGCATATTTTGTGTAGTTGCTCTACCAGCGTTATCATCAATATCTTTACCGAAATCTATTTTCGATTTTTTATAATCTTCTTCATTGACGTCAACAGTGATTTCGTAGTTGTTACAATTTGTGTACTGTTTTATATATATTAATCCAGATGCACCATCTTTTAAAGAAAAGCCCAAAGTTTTTAGAGCAAACTGAAAATCAAACATATAATACCTCAACGAATAAAGATATTAATAAAAAGTTAACAATAATTGATTATAAACATTATTATTAAAATAATCGTTAATGGAATTTTGACCTTTTCCACAGAAACATCTCCTTATTTCCTCTCGATTTCTTTTGCCAGTTTATTAACCAAATCCATATCCCTGCTTTTGTAGGCTTCGAGGAGGGGAAGGTAGTAGCGGGAGCCTTTGCCTTCGCCGATGTAGGGAATGCGGCGGATACCATCGGCTTTGTCTTCTTTGCGCATGGCAAGCAAGGTGGCGTATGAAATCCCTAAAAATGCGGCTGTTTGCTTGATGTTGAGCCAGTTTGAACGCGCGGCAATGTCAAACTCGTCTTTGCTGATTTTGGTATCAACGCCGTCCACACCAACGTTTTGTTCATAAAACTTGGCTTCCTTAGCGTATCCGCTTTTGTTTAAGGCGGTGAGAAAGCTCTTAAATCCATCCTTGGTTGTCTGAGTGATAAACGGCGCAAAGCTTAAATTTTGTATTTTGACTTCCGGCTTGAATTGTGTATCCTTGAAGCTGACTTCGCGGAAGAAGGTCAGATATTCCAACACGCTTTTTTCCGGAACAATACTCTCGTCAAAATTCACTATCCCCTTAAACAGGCAGTTCCTGATTTCCAGATGATACAAACCTAGGTTACCGCTGCTATTAAAACGTCGCATATTGAGCCGGCTGTTCTCATTAAACACGCAGCGGTCAATTTCTACCGGAATGCGGGCATCTATCTCGTCAAAGTTCAAGCTGCCGTTAAAAACGCAATTGTTAAATTCTATCGGTGCGTCCGGCGTTTCGTTTCGCAGGCGCACATTGTAAGCTTCTTCAAACACGCAGTCATAAAATCCGACACCGGCCGGTGGAATGTCAATTCCGTCATTAACGCCGAAACGGCAGCCGATAAAATACAAAACGCTGATATACGGCGAGCCGGTCGCGCTGAATAAAGCACCGGCCGCAACCACATCGCCGAAATCAAATCCCTTAAAACAAAGCCCGACCAGACTTCCTTGCAAAAATACCTTAATGTTTTTAAGTTCCCGTCGGATTGGTAATTTTTCATTGCCGGGGATCAGGTTATTGATGGCCGGCACGATGTCTTCTTCAAAATTATAATCATACGGAATGTACTCTTTCCCGTCCTCGCTGATATATTGCAAAATTTCGTCTTTTGACTGGAAAAGTCCTTGTTTGAAATTAAAATGCACCATGCGCCCTCAACAATTCCTACTTTCTTTTTTGCTAGGATAATCGCAAACAAGTTTAATTTCATTTAATAAAATCATGCCGATTCTGCGATTCTTTTGCTGATTGAAACAAAATTATCCGGTTTTAAGCAAAATCTTACAAAACTTTTTACCCCGCTATATCCACATATATCCATTTAAATACATTTAAAACCGAGTTTCGAGAAAAGCCTTGAAAAACAATCTGTTGACTTGCATTTTGTTTTTCTTTCATACTAACCGTGTCAGGCAGCAATGCCATAATTTAACCATTAAACCGAAAGGAAAACAAAATGACCATATTAACTTACATTATCGCTTCTTTGCTGAAAAAATATCGTTTCAAAAAAGAGGCCGAAAACTTAAAAAATCTTCTCAACGCCGCCCGTTTTGCCTGCTAGGAGAAAAGTCATGCATTACCGACTGGTTGCCAAAACCGCTGATTTTACACCGGAAGAATTGCTCAATAAATTGCAGGGATTTATGCCGGTGGCGGACGAGGCGGTTCATCAATACGGATGTTGGAAACATGCGCGTTATGCCGATTTTGTAGCATTTGCCGCAGAGGAAGGCATTGATACCGACGAAGCCCGAACCATTGATGAGCAGGACGGCATTTTACGTCAACACGGGTTTGCTTTTGGAGATGACCGCAAAATCTATGAAAAAGTATCAACCCATTTTGACAGCTTTGTCATCAAAGGCATCAGACGCTATAAAGATGTCATTGCCGATCCGCGCGGCGTTTATGCCTTTATCTCTGCGGCCGGAGATTTTTATTACGTAACTGAAAAGCGCTGTCCGTTTGCCGCCGATGACGTGGTTTATGTGACAGACTGCCATAATTAACTGATTTTCTAATAAAATTAAACATTTAACCCCAATGGCTCGGAGGAAGTCCCAAAGCGCCATACAGAATTATTATGCTCTTTTTTAACGAAAACCCTACTTTTGAAAGGAAAATTAAAATGAAAAACTTTTTGGAAAAATATAACGCTTTTAAGATTGAAACCTCAAAAGACGAAGGCAAGCTGACCTTGGAAACGGCCAAAGAACGGATTTTGAAACTGTTGACTGATAATATCAGAAACTTCAAGGAAGACAGCTGGAATTTGCAAAACCGCATGAACAAGCTGATTATTGATACGGAAAAGAACTCAATCTTTACGCTTCGTCTGGGCGGCAAACGCATTGTCCGCTATTCGTTGGATTTACTGGATACTCAGCAGAAAATAAGCTTCTTGTTTGATTTCTACAACAGTGTTGAGGCCGGCGAGTTTAATGAAGACATTACCGACTTTCTGGCCAAAGAGATTGATAATGCAGCGGTGCGCAAAAAAGAAGCCAATGAGCGCCGGAAGAATAAGAAAAAAGCCGAACGTGAGCAAAAAGCCAGGGAAAGACAGGAAGAATATGCCCGAAAAGTAGAGGAAACACGGCAGAGAACGCTTGCCGCCGCTGAGCCGATGCTTCATGAAATGTATATACAATCTGAAGCCGCCCGCCAAAACGCACAGAATCAATATGTTTCTGAACGGGTTTAATTAAAAGTGTCCGGGGCTTATCAAAAATAAGCCCCTTTGCAATAAAACCAGGACAAAACAATATATTAGATTGAGTTCGATTAAGGGAAAGATAAAATGACAATAAGTTTAACCGAAGCATTGAGAAACATTGCGTCCGTCCCCAAAACCGAGGAAGAACTGAAACAAGGTGTTCGCAACCTGACAGGTTTTGTAAGGTGTATGTTATCAATCAAACAGGAGATTAAAGAAAATGAAAGCCGTCATACTGACACGTGTGTCAACCAAAATGCAGGAAGAGAGATTGAGCCTGCGCGCTCAAAGTAAGCGTTTGGAAGAATATGCCGAAAGAAGGGAGCTTGATGTTATCAAGCGCTTTGAAATTATCGAAAGTTCTACCCGCGGCGAACGTAAGCGTTTTATGGAGATGATAAATTTTTGCAAGAAACAAAAGGAAACCATAGCGATTGTGGCCGATACGGTTGACAGGGTGCAAAGAAGCTTCAAAGAAAGCGTGCTTCTTGATGAACTGATGCGCCAAGACAAGATTGAACTGCATTTTTATCGTGAAGGGATGATATTAAACAGCAAATCCACCTCGGCCGATATCATGCGTTGGGACTTCTCTGTCATGGGAGCCAAAGCTTATGTCTTGCAGCTTTCGGAGAATGTCCGCCGCTCCACGGAATTGAAAACCAAAAACGGGGAAAGATGCGGTGTCGCGCCGCTCGGGTATGAAAATTATGTTGATGAGCGGGGCAAGCATAATATTCGCCTCAAAGAACCGGAAGCCGGTATCATCAAGCAAATATTTGAACTTTATTCTCTCGGCAAGATGAGCATATTGGAAGCCGTGCATTTTGCCGATTTAATGGGACTTAAGACCAGAGCCGGCAAAAAACTGGTCAATTCCAGTATCTACTATATATTGGACAATCCCTTTTATTATGGCGAGATGAAAACCAAAAGAGGAATTATCAAACATGTTTATCCGACGCTGATTTCGCAAGAGCTTTGGGAACAATGCCAAAAGCAAAAAGCCCTGAACAATCATAACGGCGCGGGGCTGAAATACAGCCAAAAGCCTTTTGTACTGAGAGGTTTAATCACCTGCGGAAGAACGGGAAGGGTTTGTCCCTGCGAAGATCAGCTGAAAAGAAAATATTATTCGTGGGTGGTTTGTTACACCAAAACCGGGCAGAGGCGATACATCCCGGAACAAGATGTTTTAAGCATGATAGAAACCATACTAGACCGTATCAAAGTACCGGATTCCTTAATAAATCCGTTGTATGAAGATATTAAAAATGCTGAAATTTCAGAAAAACAATACTGTCAGCAGGAAATCGGAAAACTGAGACAGGAACAGGAGAAATTGAAGGCAAAATTGGATAATTTGTTTGATTTGCGTTTGGACGGAGAGCTTGATCGAGAAACGTTTGAAACCAAGCGTAATGAAATCCAACTCAAAATCGACCGTATGGGAAGAAAGATTAAAACCTATGAAAAGATGGGAAATGCCTTCACTTCAACGATATTAGATCTCATAAATCTTGCGTCGCAGGCAGGAAGAGTGTTTGCCAAATCCGATAATCTTGAGCTGAAGCATCTGTTGTTAAAATTTGTTTTTAAGGAAATGATATTAACGGAAGGAGAATTGACGTATGAGCTGAATTTTCCGTTCAACGAGTTTGAAAAAGCGTATTTTTACGAAAAAAGAAGCAAATTTTTACAAGGCTCGCAAAACGAGGAAAACCAAGGCCTTGAGGATAACCAAACGGATGAAAACGCAAAATCGTTCGGGCCGAAAATTGCTTTAAAAAATCAAAGAGTTGCGTCAAAAAACGCAACTCTTCTCCAGTCTGGCTGGGGTGGCTGGATGCGTCAATACCAACCCATAAAACCTTGTTTCGTGTAAAATCAATAACTTATCTAAATATCGTCTGGGGTGTAAACCTCAAAGTTATTAGCAGTTTTCATTAGCACTGCTAATAAAATATATTAGCACAAATTCGCTGTCAATTAGGCATATCAAGGCTTGTGGGAGAATTAAATACAAAATATACGATTAGTAGTAAAATAGAGCTGAATACATTTTAAATAAGAATTGAGTTTTCATAAATTTAAAGATAACATTACTTTCATCAAAGTTAAATAATTGATTTGCAAAGAGGCGTAATAAATCATTATTATCACGCACTACCATTTAAACTTATCAAACTGCCTTTAGTAGATAAAGAATTCGATGAAATTGAAAGCGAGAAATAAGATGACAAATAATTCAAAAGAACTTTTTGAGTATTACAGATTTTTTTTAACGCCAATAGAAGAACCTGAGCTTCCTTTTGTAAAGAAAAAAACAAGAGAAGAAGTTATCGAGGACATTTTTTCTCAAGATAAAACATATAAATTCAAAAATAGAGAAACGGATTATTGTTTATATATAAAGCAAAAAGTCGATTCATATGTATTTGCTAGTATAGGTAAGAAAGTAAAGAAACATATAAGAACGGCTCCAGAAGATGGTTTCCAAACAAGAGAAATTGAAGATTGGCCTGGTTGTGATATTTTTATCAATTTATCGAATGAACACGATACAGGAAAAACTGAAACTAAAGGGCAACTTATATTAGTTCAGATAAATAATGTAGATATGAAGTACAGATCGTCTATTTTACAGAAGTTAGCAGCATCAATCAACAAAAATATACAGAAATATGGTTTTTATTTAACTATAAGTTCAATTCCGTCTGAAAAAACATTATTTTGGAACGTTGTGAAAGAAAATGAAGGTAAAATCAAAAGAATTACATTTTCTTATATCCCTCCCAATTTATTAGATCTTAAATCTTCTTTAGAAGATGATTTAAGATCTGTTTCACGGGAATTTAATTCAACAAAGGTTCAGGTAAGTATGGAGAATATTGATGGTAATTTAACTTTATCTAAAGGTAATAAACTCCTCGAAGAAAGTGCAAAATATGTAGATTTAGGGGCGGGTACTTTTAAGTTACAGTTCAAAGGAAACAAGAAAAAATCCATATCAAGTGATGATTGCATCAAAACAGAAACTTTTATAGATCCAGAAATTACGTTGCGTAGTCAAAATATAACCAAAGAACAGTTAAAAGCAATAATGGATATTTTATTAGGAAAATAATATGAGAACATTCTGTGTTTTATCTGGGATTATTTTAGGATTAGTTTTTCCAATTCTCTTTTTAGATTATATTGTTGACAATGGGTTTCTTCAAAAGTTTATGCAAGAAGAATCTCTTTCTATAATGGGAAATATGTTAGCTATATATGTAGGGGTTGTTACCGCTTTTGCTGCTATTTTAGATCAAATGCAAAATAATTTAGGTATAAAATGTATAAACACACAAAGAAATTTAAAGAAAAATATTGTAGAAATGTTAATTATATATGGTTTGCAAATAATATGCTTTGTCATTACCCCAGAAAGATATAATGATATTTTATGGGTTGAGTATGTTCTCAAAGGATTTGAAGTGCTGTTATTTATCTTGTATTTCTTAATGTTTTATGAAGTAATAGACGTTTTTTTTACAATAAGGCATTTAATTCAAAATTCTGAATCGGATATACATTCAAAATAAGCTTGAATATTTAAAAAATCATAAGTTTATTTTGGATGCTGTAATGGGGATCATTAAAATATGAATGCAGAATTAGTTGAGAAATACACATTAGCTTTAACAAGATTAAAAGAATTAGGAACTTTTGATATTCTTCCAGAATATGAAACGTTTGATTTCTACTATGAAGTATATTGGTCTAAATTTTTTCAGTTGGATTATTCTTCAATAATTTCAGAACTTGATGAATTTGAGACTTCGGTGCTAAAAAAACTCCAAGGTATGTTTTCTATGTGGTTATCTTCTGAAAGGGAAGATTGTGTTTATCGTCCAATGTATGTTTTATCAGATGGTAGAAGAAGTTTTTCTTTAGAGGATCTTGACAATGAATTTTTACAAGCATTGTACAATCAAGTAGAATCTTTGTTTACGCAATCAATAATACTCTCGCGTTTATATGATATTATATGGGTTCGTAAAGGAATTGAGCAAAAAAGTTTATATGAAGCAGGTAAAAAGGCTTTTCAACATTACCATATGTTTTGTGAAGAACTTTTACATGTTAAAAATTATTATGTAGCTTCTACCATAGTTCTAAGGCTTAGGAGGTTAGCCTTTGGATTAGGAAGAAATTTTAAAGGACGGGAAGACTATTGTAATTATATTTTGAAATTTTTAGATTATTCAGTGTCAGATGATACCTTGTTTTTTTTATATCAAGTATGGAAAATAATTTTTGAAATTAGATGGGGTGAAGATGAAAGTAGGATATTAACCCAGTTGTCTCAAGTGGTAGAAAAATGTGTTAATGATACAAATTTAAGTTGGAGGGAAAATCTAACAGAACTTTTAGTAAAGATATACGGACGATTAAAATTACCGGAAAAACAAAAAGATATACTTGAAGATACAGCCAAATTCTATATTAATAAAGCTAATGCTCTAGAAAAAAGTTTTAGTAAAATAACCTTTCTTAGTAAGGCTATAGAAGCGTATAGGAGAATCAAAGGAAATCCTGATAAAGAAATAATTGCTAAATTATACATTCAGATTCAGAGTTTGCAAAAACAAGGGGATGATTCATTTCACTCGTCAAAATATCGTATTGATGTTACAGAAGATGTTCAAAAATTTTTAGCATATTATCGTGATAAAGGTTTTGTAGAATGTATGGTGGGATTTTGGTGGTGTAAAGACAATTTACCAACAGAGAAAGCAATACAAGACGAATTAAAGCAAGGATATCAATCTCCATTCTTGGGAACAATATCAACCGTAATTGTGGATCATTTGGGACAAACAGTAAGTGTTAATAACAAAAATGTACAAGAAGATATTAGTCTTGATATATATTATTCTTTTATAGTTGATATGCGAATTATTCCAATGATACAGTTAATAAATGAGAAATTTTATATAGAAGAAAAATATATTGTTGAATTTTTTCATTTTAATCCGTTTGTTCCAGCTGGTTATGAAGCTTTATTCGCTAAAGGAATTTATTACTTCCTTAAGCAAAAATTTATTGAAGCGGCAACGATTTTAATTCCATTGGTTGAAAATTCATTAAGACATGTCCTTTCAGAAAATCAACCTACAATTTATAAAAAAAACGATGAAGAAATATTTTCTAATAAAATAAGAATAGATGAATTGATAGGGCTAGTGCAAAAGGAAAATTTGTTAGATGCTACACTATTATTTCATCTAAAAGAATTAGTTAGTAATTCTCGGTATAATGTAAGAAATTATATTGCACATGGACTTTATCCGGAAGAAATGTTTTATACTAAACACATCATTGTATTGTTATTTATAATATTTGTTTTATCATTGGATAGAGTTTATAATTATGATGATATATAATTGTAAAACCATTCCACCTTCAAAATGAGTTAAAAAAGTATTTAATTTTATCTTTCATTTCCCGTCGTTTTCCTGCGTTTTGAGTGTAGGAATTGATTTTTGGCGATAAACTTATCGTAAAACAACCATATTCGTATTGGCTGACAAGGAAATTGCATAAAATAAAATATTTTTCGCACAGCTTCATGATTTTAATTGCAAATTAAGACCTTGGTTTATAATATAAACTCAGTTATGGGGGAATACTCCATAATTAGTACCTTTAGTGGTACGGAGCTTTCATCGGCTCTTATCGTGTACGGTGTTAGGATATAACATCGTCATATTGTTAGCTTGTAATTGGAGCTGACAGTAAATATATCCCCGATTAAAATTGGTAAAACTCTTTTGGTCGGGGAGCTTTTGGCGTATGTTCAGAAGTTTTTTGACTTTAAAGGCTAAGAGAATCATTTTACACGATATGATTGATGAACTCTCCGACCACCTTAAACAGGTGGTTTTCTTTTAATTGCAATTAAAGAAAAGGAAGTTTAATCATATGAAAAAATCTTTATTAATGACAACAGCATTGGTTGCTCTGGTGAGTGCATCTAATGCCCGCGCTGAAAATTGGACAGTCAGTGCGCCGGAAAGTATTGAAAACCAAATCCTAAATAAAGACAATGTAACCATTCAAGCCGGAGGCGAAGTTGCAATTTCCGGAGACACGGAAAGCGGCATAATCGCCAAAAGTTTTACGATGGAAGGCGGAAAGCTGACCGCAACATCGGTTAACGGCAGCGCCGACACCGGAATTTTCGTTAAATCGGACAGTTCAGACATAAACTTGAATGGCGGCACCATCGAGTTAACAAATTCACGCATCTACAAAGGCAATGATACAGAGACAAGCGGAGATATTAATATTTCCGGTGGAGATATTACTTTGAATAAAGATGCCTATATTGAAATGCGGAAAGAAAACAGCGGTAATGTTAATATAACCGGTGGCAACTTACTCTTAAATGAAAATTCAGCCTTGCTTATCAATAGCAACAATGACCAAGAAGTTGAGGGCAACGCCTCCAAGGTGATAATCAATGGGGAAGGGGCGCAAATTACGGCAACCGGAAACAACCGCATCACGGGAAATATTGATTTTACGAACGGAACCCTAACAGTCAGCGACAATGCAAGTTTGACTTCCGGTGATATAACTATGTCCGGTGAAGATGCTCAGATAGATTTGTCCGGACAGTTGAATACAAATATTTCCGGTAATGGAAATATCACATTCCAAAATTCGGCCTCAAATATTAAAGGGAATGTCGCAGGCTCTCATTTAACCTTTGAAGCAGACCATTCTTTGAGCCAAGCTATCTCGGGCGGTATTTCCAATTTAGCCTCTTTGAGTGTTGATAAAGGAACCTTGACGTATGATAAACCTTCGGAAGGTCTTTTAGGCGATGTGAAGGTTGCTCAAGGAGCGGGATTAAATGTTAATAAATTTATGCAAACCAATGATTTAACTCTTAACGGAAAAGTCAGCATCAATGATGATGTCGCGGCGCAAGGAAACATCACAATAGCCGATGCCTCGATTGATTTGAATGGCAAGTCATTAAATGCCATAAAAGAAGGTATTACAATGACGAGCGGAACCATCAATATGAACAATGGCTCAGGCGACCAAGATTTAACCCTTTGGGCGGCTAAAGATATTAATATCTCTGGCGGTACAATTAATATGAATGGTCGCGAAGCATACATTGACACATTTTATGACTTGCTTAATCCTGATGATTATACACCGCTCCCAAAACCTGGAACTCCTGGAAATATTAATATTTCTAATGCGACCATTAATGTTAACAGCAATTCGGCGGAAATATCGTCCGAAGGAAAGATTAATGTTTCCGATAATGCGGTCATCAATATCGCATCGGGCGCAAAATTGTCTTCTTATGAGAGTTTTAGCGTTGAAAATGCAGATTTGGTATTAGGTGATAAGGCAACTATCAATCTCACCGGTACCGGCGCAATTAATATTGCCGGTAATTTGGCGGCAAATGTTGAAGGCGATGGTAATCTGAACATTAAGTCTTCTAATGCTGTAATTGATGGCGATATAAAAGGCTCGCAATTAACCTTTGAGGCAGACCATTCTTTGAGTAAAGCTCTGTTGGGTGAGAATATTGAATTAGCCTCTTTGAACGTTAACAAAGGCAAGTTGACTTTTGATAAACAACCAACTTCCATCACCAATTTGAATGTTGCCGGAGGTTTGGACATTGGTACCAATACCGTACAAGCGACCAATGTTTCTTTCAAAGACAACTCCACGCTTAAATTCACGGTTGCCGGTAAAGAAGACGGAAGTTATGGTAAAATTAAAGCCGATACGATTGATATTAGCACAACCGGCACCAAACTTGATTTAACCTTAAACAGCAGTGTTTTGGGCAAAGGTGAAGCAAAAGATTTTACTATTCTTGATGGTAGTGTCAGCGGAGATTTTGCGGAGTTAAGCAAAAACAGCCGTTATGAATTTGAAAAATTAGGAAACGGCCAATATAAAATTACCGGAAAAGCCTCAGCGGCCGATATTGCGGTAGAAGCTGGCGGTAATGCCAACAATGTCGGCACTGCAACGGCTTGGGATGGTGTATCATTAGATAACCCGAGCGGTTCAACTTCCGGACAAGTTGCCAATGCCTTGGCTGAATTGGCAGGTAAACCGGATGCCACTTCACAAAAAGCTTATGTAGATGCTTTGACCGCGGTTGCTCCTGAGGTTGCGCCAATGGTTCAACATACACAAACCGAAAATGCAAACCAAGTCTTTGGCGCTGTCGGTACACGTTTGAGCGGTGGCTCTGTTTCTACCGGTGGTGAAGGTATGTCTTCCGGTGATAATATCTTTGAGCGTGCCGCAATGTGGGTTCAAGGCTTGTTTAATAAATCTAAACTTGATGACACTTCAAAATCTTATGGCTTTGATGCAGATTCAAACGGTATCGCCATGGGTGCTGAAAAATATGTAACGGAAGACACCAAAGTCGGTTTAGGTTATGCTTATACCAACACCGATATTGACGGCTTCAAAAGAGAAACGGATGTTGACACACATACCGCCTTTGTTTATGGCGAATATAAGCCGAGTAATTGGTATGTTAACGGTATCGCCTCATACGGTTGGTCAGATTATGACGAAAGCAAAAATGTTGCCGGAATTAATGTTAAGTCTGACTATGATGCCGAAACCTTTGGTTTGCAAGCCATGACCGGATATGATATGCAGGTTAAAGGCTTTGGCCTAACGCCGGAGATGGGCTTGCGCTATGTTCATATCAGCCAAGACAGCTATAAAGATTCCGCCGACCAAAGAGTATCTGCAAATGATAGCGATATCTTAACCGGTGTTATCGGCGCTAAAGTCAGCAAAACTTGGACGCTTGAAAACGGTATGAACATTAAACCGGAAGCACGCATTGCCGCAACTTATGACTTAATGAACGATGACACAAACTCTGTCGTAACTTTGGCCAATGGTTCGGCTTATAGTGTTGAAGGTGAAGCATTAGACCGCTTCGGTATGGAATTTGGTGCCGGATTAACCGCAGAAATCAATGATAATGTTGAACTTTCTCTTGGTTATGAAGGTAAATTCCGTGAGGATTACCAAGACCACACCGGTTTGTTAAACGCTAAATATAAATTTTAATGCTTAACAACTAGTACGAAGATACCCTGCGGCTTGTTGGTTGCAGGGTATTTTTTATGCCTTTATAAATTCGTGGCATTTGTTGGGATAAGGGCTGTAAGGACATCTACCACCGTGAGGCTTAGTTGCCTCTTTCCCACAATATCTGCAAATATATTTGGCAGGTACGGTATATTTTTTCAAAATCGCCCTGAGCCTTTTAATTTCTTTTTTTAGATAAAATATTTCGTTTACATATTTGATTTTTTCATCTGTATCCATTGGTTTTACTCGAGTTTTGTTAAAATACGTAACGAAATTATTTTATTGCACACATAAACATATCATTTCCCGTTCGTCTCTTGACCGGAGAATAATAGCATTTCATTTTTGAGTATCATTGACCGTTTTTCATCGCCCCTGCATTGTCCACCGTGGAAAATGCAGACTTAACTTAAGCCTAAAGTTTTCGAAATTAAAGAAACTAGGAGAGATTTTCCTGTTTCAACAGCTATGCCAATAGAATAATCTTTTATTTTGTTAAAAATATTATCTTCCTTTAAAGCGTCTAAAAATTCAAGCCCTTGAGCGGTAATCCGAACTTTCCCTCCATTAGCAGGCATTGCTCTGTTATAACCTTGTCCTGTGAAAAAACAAACACTCATTTCAGAAACCAAATTGGCATCTTTAGCTAAGAAAAAATGTCCAATAAATTTATTATTAAAAGCGTTTTTTTCGTTTGTTATTGCTTGAATTTGTTTTGCTAGATGATCTGAGAGCATAAAGTAATTTTCATTGTCTGCGAGAGTTTGCAAAATTAGTTTAATTAATTCCATATCTTGTTTCATAAGCCAATCCTTTCCTATCCTTATAGCATAATATCTGTGTTTAAATTTAAGAAAAGAAAAATTTAAGAATTTCCATATAGTGATTGTGTTTTCCTGACCACCCAACGCACAAATCGCAATTTATAATGCGACAACATAAGCCACTCATAAAAAATAGAAAATAAATATATTTTTCTATTTTTAATAGAAATAATATCTTAACCAATTTTTATAGAAATCAGATATATAATCTAAATTAAGATTTTAACACTTTATTAACACTTGGTGGAAGGTAACGCAAATATGACAAGTGAACAGCAAAAGAAAAAATTACAAACGCAAATATGGCAAATTGCTAATAAAGTGAGAGGTGCTGTTGATGGCTGGGATTTTAAGCAATATGTTTTAGGTTCGCTGTTTTACAGATATATTAGTGAAAATTTTAAGAGGTATATGGAAGCTGGAGATGCATCAATTAATTACGCTAAACTTTCAGATAATGTGATTACAGAAGCTATCAAAGCCGATGCAATCAAAACGAAAGGGTATTTTATATATCCCAGCCAGCTTTTTGAAAATGTTGTAAAAAATGCAGTAAAAAACGAAAATTTAAATACAGATTTAGATGAAATATTTAAATCAATTGAAAAATCTGCTGTCGGTTATCCTTCAGAAAATGATGTTAAAGGGTTATTTGCTGATTTTGATACAACAAGCCGAAGATTAGGAAATACAGTTAAAGAACGTAGTGCTAAACTTGCAGAGGTTCTAAAAGGCATAAATGAGCTTGATTTTGGAAAGTTTGAGGACAATGAAATTGATATTTTCGGTGATGCATATGAGTTTTTAATTTCTAATTATGCTGCTAATGCAGGAAAGTCAGGAGGAGAGTTTTTTACTCCACAATGTGTATCTAAACTAATTTCTAAAATTGCATTATATGGTCAAAAAACAATAAATAAAGTATATGACCCAGCTGCAGGCTCTGGCTCACTGCTTTTGCAAGCTAAAAAGCAATTGGATGCCCATATTGTTGAAGATGGTTTCTTTGGACAAGAAATTAATCATACAACATATAATCTAGCTCGCATGAATATGTTTTTACATAATGTTAATTATAATAAATTTAACATTGCATTAGGAGACACTCTAACAAATCCACAATTTATGGGGGAAAAGCCTTTTGATGCGATTGTATCCAATCCACCTTATTCAGTGGATTGGGTAGGAAATGATGACCCAACTTTAATTAATGATGAGCGCTTTGCTCCGGCAGGGGTTTTAGCTCCGAAATCAAAAGCTGATTATGCTTTTATTATGCATGTTTTGAGTTACTTATCAAGCAAAGGTAGAGCGGCTATAGTTTGCTTTCCTGGAATTTTTTATAGAAAAGGTGCTGAACAAAAAATTAGAAAATATTTAGTTGATAATAATTACATTGAAACTATTATGGCTCTTCCTGAAAATTTATTTTATGGAACACCAATAGCCGTAGATATATTAGTTTTATCAAAACATAAAAAAGATACTAAAATACAGTTTATGGATGTGAGTTCAGAGGATTTTTACAAAAAAGAAACGAATAATAATATATTAAAGCCGGAACATATTGAGCAGATATTTAATTATTTTCTTCAAAAAGAAGATGTTCCATATATTTCCAAATTAGTTGATTTTGAAGAAATTGTAAAAAAAGATTATGATTTATCTGTCGGTGCATATATAGAAAAAAAAGATACTCAAGAACAAATAAATATTGAGGAGTTAAATTCTAAGTTGGATAAAATAGTTGAAGAAATTCATGATTATCGTTCGGAAATAACTTCTATCATTATGGAGTTGGAGAAATAATATGAATACAATAAATGATTTGCTTCAACAATACTGTTCCATGGGCGTAGAATATAAAACACTAAAAGATGTTAGCCGAATAGAAAAAGGACAACAATTGAATAAATCTTCTTTAAAAGATAAAGCTAAGTATCCTGTAATGAATGGAGGAATATTGCCATCTGGCTATTGGAACGAATACAATACAGAAAGTGATACAATCATTATTAGTCAAGGAGGGGCTTCTGCAGGTTATACTCAATTTATGACAATGAGGTTTTGGGCTGGTGCTCATTGTTTTGTAGTAAAGCCTCAAGGGATACTTAACAAGTATTTGTATTATGTTATAAAAAAATATCAAAATATTTTAATGCATAATCAATATGGAGTTGGTATTCCAGCCTTAAGTAAGGAAACTTTACAAGCTTTACAGATTCCGCTTCCTCCAATGCCTATTCAGCAAGAAATAGTTAGAATACTGGATAAATATTCAGAGTTTGAAAATAAATTAGAAATTAAGCTTCAAGAAGAAATAGATACTAGAAAAAAGCAATATGAATATTATAGGAATAGATTATTATCGTTTGATTCTTATACAATTAAAACAAAAAAAATTCAAATGAAGCCTCTTTCTGAAGTGGTATGCATTTGTAATGGTAAAGATCATAAACATTTAAAAAAAGGAGTATATCCGGTTTATGGATCTGGTGGAATTATACGATATGTAGATACTTATATTTATAATGATGTCTCTGTACTGATTCCTAGAAAAGGCTCCGTTGGAAACATTTTTTATATTACAACACCTTTTTGGACTGTTGATACTATCTTTTTTACTAAAATAAATAAAGATTTGGTAGAGCCAAAATATTTATATTATTTCTTATTAAATCAACATCTCGAAAAAATGAATTTAGCTGTTGGTGTTCCTAGTTTAACAAAGATGATGTTGAATAAAATTGTCGTTGCGGTTCCTTCATTAGAAGAGCAAAGAAAAATTGTTGAACTTCTCGATAATTATACATCCTTGGAGAAAGAATTGGAAATTAAGCTTCAAGAAGAAATAGATACTAGAAAAAAACAATATGAATATTACAGAAATAAACTCTTGGCGTTTTCTCCTAAATTGAAGGAGGATGATTAATGGGACGTACATTAACAGAGATTGCACAGTTTTTGAAAAATGATAAAAAAGTTCAATTAATATACGCTTTTAATGGAACAGGTAAAACTCGTCTTTCTCGAGAATTTATAAAAATTCTAAATGCTGATGAAAATTCAGAAGATGCTTCTGAAGAGAAAAAAAGAAAAATTTTATATTATAATGCTCTCAGCTCTGATTTATTTTATTGGGATAATGATATAGAAAATGAAGCTGAACCTAAACTTAAAATTCAACCTAACGAGTTTGTTCCTTGGGTTTTTAAAGAACAAGGTTATGAAGATAAAGTTATTGCACATTTTCAACACTACACTAATGAGAAATTAACTCCAAGATTTACATCCGATTATTCAGAGGTTACATTTTCTTTTCAAAAAGGAAATGATGAAGTTGAAGAAAATATAAAAATATCGAAAGGAGAGGAAAGTAATTTTATCTGGTGCATCTTTTATAGCTTATTTGAGCAAGTGATTAAGACTTTAAATGATAAAGAAGAAGAAGGAGAAACAGATTTTGATGAGCTAGAATATATCTTTATTGATGATCCCGTGACATCTCTGGATGAAAATCACTTGATAGAACAAGCTGTAGATTTAGCTCAACTGGTTAAAGATAGTAAGTCAAGTGAGCTACATTTTATCATCACTACCCATAATCCGTTATTTTACAATGTTTTATATAATGAATTAAATAATAAAAAAAATTATTTTTTGCAAAAAAATAAAGATAACACTTATGATATAGAAGAGAAAAAAGGTGATTCAAATTGTTGTTTTTCTTATCATTTACATTTAAGAAAAGTAATTGAAGATGCTATTGAAAATAATACGATTGAAAAATTTCATTTTATGTTACTAAGAAATTTATATGAAAAAACAGCTCATTTTTTAGGATATCAAAACTGGTCGGATTTGTTGCCGCAAGATCGACCAGATGACAAAACGGCTTACTATAATAGAATTATCCAATTTACAAGTCATTCTACTTTATCTATAGAAACTCGTTCAGAACCTGCTCCTGCAGAAAAAAGGACAATAGAATATTTATTAAAACATTTGGTTACTAATTACAAATTTGAAAACAAGGTACAGAATAATGGGCAATAATACTATTCCAGTTTTAGAAACAAATAATTTTATTGTTTTAGATGAATATAAAAAACAAAAGTTAATTTCTGATACTTATCAAAGTGAAGCAGAGTTAGAGAAAGAGCTGATATCAGATTTAGAAGCTCAAGGTTATGAATACAGAAAAGATATTTCCTCTATTGATGCAATGTTGAATAATCTGAAAGAACAGCTTGAAACTTTGAATAATACAAAATTTTCATCAAGTGAATGGCAACATTTCTGCGAAGAGTACATTGAAAAGCCCAATGATACAATCACTGACAAGACGAGGAAAGTTCAAGAAGATTATATATATGATTTTACTTTTGATGATGGACGAATTCAAAACATTTATCTTTTTGATAAAAAATGCATATCAAAGAATGTTGTTCAAGTAATTAATCAGTTTGAGCAAGAAGGAATTCAAGCTAACCGGTATGATGTTACAATTTTGGTTAATGGGTTGCCATTGGTTCAAATAGAGCTAAAGAAAAGAGGAGTGGCCATTAGAGAAGCTTTTAACCAAGTGCATCGCTATAGTAAAGAAAGCTTTAATTCTGAAAATTCCTTATATAAATATTTGCAAATGTTTATAATCTCAAATGGGACGGATACTCGTTATTTTGCTAATACAACAAAACGAGATAAAAATAGTTTTGATTTCACAATTAATTGGGCAATGGCTGATAATAAACCAATTAAAGATTTAAAAGACTTTACAGCTACATTTTTACAGAAAAGTACACTGTTGAACGTTATTTTAAAATATTCTGTATTTGATGTAAATAATACTTTATTAATTATGAGGCCATATCAAATTGCTGCAACAGAACGTATTTTATGGAAGATACGTAGTTCTTATGATAGAAAGATATTTAATAAGCCAGAAACTGGTGGTTATATTTGGCATACTACTGGTTCGGGAAAAACATTAACTAGTTTTAAGACAGCAAGGTTAGCCACAGAGCTTGATTTTATTGATAAAGTTTTATTTGTCGTAGATAGAAAAGACTTAGACTATCAAACTATGAAAGAATATCAGCGTTTTTCACCTAATAGCGTCAATGGGTCTGAGAATACAGCTGGGTTAAAGCGAAATTTGAATAATGACGATAATAAAATTATTGTTACAACAATTCAAAAACTTAATAATTTGATGAAGTCCGAAAATGATTTAGAGATTTATCAAAAACAAGTTGTTTTCATTTTCGATGAATGTCATCGCTCTCAATTTGGTGAAGCTCAAAAAAATCTAAAGAAAAAGTTTAAGAAGTTTTATCAGTTTGGCTTTACAGGAACCCCAATTTTTCCTGAAAATGCGTCCGGCTCTGAGACAACAGCGAGTGTATTTGGAAAATTATTACATAGCTATGTTATTACAGATGCTATACGTGATGAAAAAGTATTAAAATTTAAGGTTGATTATAACGATGTCCGCCCCAAGTTTAAGCATTTTGAAATAGAGCAAGACGAACAAAAATTAACAGCAGCAGAAAATAAAAAAGCTTTTTTGCATCCAGAGCGCATTAAAGAGATTACACAGTATATATTAAACAATTATAATAAAAAAACTCATAGATATCAAATTGGAGGTAAAGGTTTTAATGCAATGTTTGCAGTAACTAGCGTTGACGCTGCAAAATTATATTATGAAGCATTTAAAAAACTCCAAAAAGATGTCGAAAAGCCCTTGAAAATTGCAACTATTTTTTCTTTTGCAGCTAATGAGGAACAAAATGCTATTGGCGATATTCAAGATGAAAGCTTTAATTTAGATGCGATGAATAGCTCTGCTAAAGAATTTTTAAGTCTAGCAATTAATGATTATAATAAGTTATTTCAGACAAATTTCAGCGTAGAAAGCAAAGAGTTTCAAAACTACTATAGAGATATTTCAAATCGTGTAAAAAAACAAGAGATTGATTTGTTAATTGTTGTTGGAATGTTTTTAACAGGATTTGATGCACCAACATTGAATACTTTATTTGTTGATAAAAATTTGCGCTATCATGGATTAATTCAAGCCTTCTCTCGAACCAACAGAATATATGATAGTACAAAATCATTCGGAAATATTGTTACTTTTAGAGATTTAGAGCAAGCCACAATCGATGCAATTAAATGTTTTGGTGATACGAGCAATAACAATATAATACTTGAGAAAAGTTATAAAGAATATATGGAAGGCTTTGAAGATATTCTGACTGGTAAGGCTAGAAAAGGTTATATTGATATTGTTAAAGAACTTCAATCCAAATACCCATCACCTGATGCAATTGAGAAAGAGCAAGATAAAAAAGACTTTTCAAAATTATTTGGTGAGTATTTGCGTATTGAAAATATTTTGCAAAATTATGACGAATTTACAAGTCTAAAAGAACTACAATCTGTTGATATTGGAGATGAAAAAGCTGTAGAAGATTTTAAATCTAAATATTATGTAACAGACGAGCAAATTAAAGAAATGCAAAAAATTGTAGTTCCTTCTGAACGAACTATTCAAGATTATAAGTCAACATATAATGATATACGGGATTGGTTGCGTCAACAAAAAATTAATAAAGAAGAGGAAACTTCAGATATTGATTGGAGTGATGTTGTTTTTGAAATTGATTTGCTAAAATCTCAAGAAATTAATTTGGATTATATTCTTGAATTAATATTTGAAAAAAATAAAAAACTTAAAAATAAAGATGATTTGGTAGAAGAAATCAGACGGTTAATCCGTTCTAGTCTTGGTAATAAAGCAAAAGAAAGCTTATTTGTTGAATTTATCAATCAAACTGATTTGGATAAAATACAAGATAAACCATCAATTATAGAAGCTTTCTTTACGTTTGCACAAGCAAAACAAAAACATGAAGCCAATGAAATCATACAAGAGGAAAATTTAAATGAGACAGCTGCTAAACATTACATAAAAACTTCTTTAAGACATGAATATGCTAGCGAAAATGGGACTGAACTTAATGAAGTTTTACCAAAAATGAGTCCATTAAATCCTAATTATTTAACTAAAAAGCAAACCGTTTTTGAAAAAATATCAAAGTTTGTTGAAAAGTATAAAGGAATAGGTGGCGAGATTTAGTAATTATTTGGGTGTTAAAACCAAGCAATATGAAAAAAGAGAGCTTATTGTTAAGGCTCTCTTTTTACTTATTATAGTTCCCATTTATTATAAAATATATCTAATAGCTTCTTTTGCCTTTTTTCAACAACCTCAGGCGTCCACTCTTTTTCATTTAACACTTGGGTTGTTAAAGGATAAGATGAAACCCCTTTTTTGCTTTTGAAATAACATTCTTTTTTCTTATCAAAATCATAGTTTTGAGCTTCGGAGTTGTGATATTTGGTTAAAGGGACCAAATTGGCAATTTTATGTAACCAAAATTTTCTTTTTTCCTCATCAGGCCATTTAGTATCCCATTCGGAACCTTTTTGCACCGTTTGAGGAAGTACATGCTCTATTGTAAGTATGCTATATTGATTTTCGGTTGCTTCATCTGAAACAAAATCATTTAATCTTAATATAATATAGTTTCTTTTTCTTGGTGTGAGTTCGTAGATATCACTATTTAAGGCTTTTCGGAACGAATTCTTTTCATTTTCTTCTAAATCTATTGTGGTTAAAGGGTCGTCTATATTATTTAACGGTTTTTGTTCGATTTCTGTTAATACGCTAGAATATCTTTCTATACGTTTGTTTACGTCTTGCGATGTTGCATATAAATAAGATGCCAATCTTTCAAGTTTTTGTGTAAACCACAATAAATATTCTGGTTCATTAAGGTGCTCTGCATAAAATTTTATTGCAACAGGTAACCAGTCAGAATTATCAAATCTATTCAACCATCTTAACAATTTGTTGATTTTGTTAGCATCTTTTTCTGACTGATAATTCGCCTTTTTTAGAATGTTATATGTTTCAGTATAAGGTTTTATTACATCTGTAATGAGTTTTTCTGGTGTAAATTTTTCGGATACATAAGTCTTAAATTCCTCTAATAAAGATTTTTGAGCTTTATTTTTTGCAAAAATTGTTCTGATATGCATAAAGACGTCATTAAATCCTGCACGTGATGTTTGAATTTCTAAGTCTTCCCACAGCTGAGTATACTTTTCTCGTTGGGCATCTGGAAGTTTACCTATGATATCAGCTTTTATTATATCAGTTGTTTGTAAATCTAATCCACGACTATTTAATACTGAAAATACTCTAAATGCAGATTCTTGACTAGGAGTATAAACGACAACTAAATAACATCTCGTAATTAAAAATGAACAAAATTGTTGAATCTCTTGCGCTGTTGATAAATTTTCCTTAATTTTTGTTAAAAAAAGTTTGCAATTTTCAAAAATGTGCTGTTGAGATTCCGTTTTTAATAAATTTGAATTTATTTCTTTTAATTCATCAATTTTTAAATTTTGAATGAATTCTTCAAAGAAGCTTTGATCTTTATTTCTCAAATGTAAACGAGGTTTAGGCTCTAAATTTTCTAGACTGTTACCTTTTTCCTTTAAATAATTTATACAATCTATTTTGCTTTCTCCTGTCATATTATATGCTAAACAAGCCAGTAGAATTGTTAGAGTGGTTAGTCGTTGTTGTCCATCAATAACATCAGAATGAGGATTTTCATCAGATTTAACTAATACAATACTACCTAAGAAATAATTATCACTGCTATTTTCTTTATAAAATTTATATAAATCATCAAATAAAATTCCAGATTCTTCTTCAGTCCATGCATATGGGCGCTGATAAGCAGGAATATAATAATCAAAATCAGAGCTCAATATTTTACTTAAAGGAAATTCTTTGCCTGTTATTTTATTTATATTAGTCATAATCATCCTCCTCAAATCTTTTAGTATGGATGGTAACGTATAAATTTTTCTATATCAAGTATAATCTTTTTTGTGTATAAAATTGTTGATTGTGTATCTGGTTTAAGATTATTTTATAGGTAAGCTTGTTTTCATAAAAATATACGATAGAATGATTTTAGTTAAAATGCTAGTAAATGGAGTTTTTAATTGAATATTGATATTGCAAATATGGCTGTAAATCTAGGTGAAAAAGCTCAAGAGATAAATTTTGTGGATGCAGGAGTAACTTTATTTGCGGTTTTTTTAGGTGCTCATTTGGCGTATTGGTATAGTCAGCGTAAAGAACGGCAGAAAGATAAAAAGCAAGAAGTGGAAAGTTATTCCAAAATATCTAATCAAATTGCATTGTCTTTAAATAGTTTATGCGTTTACAAAGAAGTTTATTTAGATGAAATAAAAAAAGCTTTTGAAGAAAATAGCTATTTGGATGCACTAAAAACATCTTATAAGCCAGATAGTTATTTTATGTTTGATGTTAATGAATGTTGTTTTTTGAATTCTTATAATAGATGTTTCCCAACGGAATTTGCGTTATTAGCTAAAGTGACAGCCACAGTTTTTTGTGTGTTGGATGATTATTATAAAAGCGTTTATGACATCCGTTATGCATATATATCTAAAGATAAAAATTTTGAAAGTGGTTATGAAAATTTGAAAAAAAGCTTCCAGTTCTTATATGATGATTTTGAACATTTAATTGCAAGATTTTATTACTTGAATAAAGAACTTATTAAAGGATATGAGAAATATTTTAATATACATTATTACGAAGGATTAGTGGAAAATTATGAATTGGAAGCTAAACTAGATACATATATTCATGATGAAAAAAATAAACAATTTATTGCTGAAAGAGAAAGACAATTTGATGAGTATTGGTGTCTAACACCCAATATTTATTGTGTTTTGTGTCTATGGAAAAGAAAGCTTATGCATAAAATTAGATTTGCTTGCAAATATTTTAAAAAGCCTCAAATATGCAATAAATGCCGTTGTTGTTTTAATAAAAAAGAAAAACATTGAGGAACGTTATTTTATAAACTTTCCTTTTATCATTTTTCAAAACTAATTCTCTCGCATTTCAGTTTGATGTCGTGAGGGTACTGGTCTTTTAACTGAGCGTTTCGCCACTTGGGTATGAATGATGTAACTATCTGATTTTGCTTAATTTTATGCTTGCAATTTATATTAGAATGTGTTATAATATATTATATTTGAAGTTGAACGATTCGTTTTGACTTCAAATATAAATCACCAAAATTTAGGCCTCTATAGTTCGCTTTTTCATCAGAGCGGATAAGGTTTTGTTTTGGTGTGAAAGGAGGACGATATGTCACCAATAACCTACAAATTCAGAAATAAGTTTGTTATCGGGCATATCGTCTGTCTTAAATTTAACGTTTTATGGGCTTCAATCACTAGGATTGAGGCTCTTTTTTTATTTTAAAGGAGTAAAAGCAATGACCAATATAAAACACCCCGAGATTACGGTTCAACTTTCGGGACAAGACGGTAATGCATTTATGATTTTGGGGATATGCAGAAGAGCTATGGAAAGAGCTCATCTCTCACAAGAAGAAATCGACCAATTTATGAAAGAAGCTATGTCCGGTGACTACAATCATTTATTAGCGACAACTATGGCTTGGTTTGATGTTGAGTAAAAAGGAGGTGCGATATGGAAAATAAAATTGATGTGAAAAAAATTGCAGCTCAAAACGACAAGTTCCGTAAGACTTTTGAAGGTGGTAAGGTGCTGTTGACTTGCGGTATTTCATCTCTGCCACTGATGCAACAACAAGAGATTATGCAAAAAGTCAGAACCTTTGATAATTTTACCGAAGATAACGATCCGTATGGTGAACACGACTTTGGCTGTTTTGAATATCGTGGACAACAAATCTTCTGGAAAATTGATATGTATGATTTGAATTATGAGTTTTATTCTCCGCAGCCTGACGATGAGACACAAACCAACCGTGTCTTAACCATTATGTTTGCTGAGGAGTATTAGTCATGGCATGGATAAAATCTCTAAAACAGGGAGACTGTGACTATTTTTGTTGTTTGTATTCAATTACTAATGCTTTGTCTAAACTTTCGAGCTCAAAATTGGGATATAGAAGTCAAATTTATGTATTTAATCGGCTCTTGGAAAAATTGGTCTCAATCGGCGGGTTGCAAAATATTGAGAAAAAAGGCGTATCCTATACCAAAGCGGTTAAATTGCTCAAAACAACGCAAAAAATACTTTTTGATAAGTATAAGTTAAAAATTGAGATAAGCGAGCCGTTTTATGGACAAGAACCGGATATTGAAAAATTAAAAGCATTCTTAAAGGCCAAAAATACCGCAGTAATTCTTTCAATTAGCGAAAATGGTGGAATGAAGCATTGGAGTGTTTTGGATAAGATAAGTGCAAAGGAAGTCAGCTTTTATGACTCATGGGTGTACGATAAGGTAAAATTAAGAAATATTCCCCAACCAAGCAAGTTGGATGATATTTTTATTATGAGTGTGCAAACTGAGTATAACTTATCTAAACAGTAAAATTGGCTTCCAAAGTGTGTAATTAAAATATCTTTTGCAGCAATTTTACAAATGTATAGCGACAACTAAACGTTAAATAAACAACTAAGGAGATAAAATGTTATTTCATTATGCAAGAGTTTCTACAACAGACCAAAACCTTGACCGACAAATACAAGAAGTCGAATGCGACAGATTATATTGTGATAAACAATCTGGTAAAAATGTTAACAGAGAACAACTGCAAGCTATGTTATCAAATTTACGTGAAGGAGATAAAATTTCTTGTTTATCAATGGATCGGTTAAGTCGTTCATTAACTGATTTAATTAATCTGGTTAAAGAGATTACTTCAAAAGGTGCCACAATTAGTTTTGAAAAAGAACATTTAACATTCACTCACGATAGGAATGATCCTTTTCAAAACTTAATGCTTTCGATGCTTGGAGCTATAAATCAATTTTATAGAGAAAACTTGTTAGAAATTCAAAGAGAGGGAATTCGATGTGCAAAACAACGCGGAGCTTATTCAAAGGAAAGAAAGAAGAAATTATCGAAAGAACAAATAAGTGAAATCAAAATTAAAATGGCTGATAGGAATACTAGTGCAACAGCTCTCGCCCAAGAATACAAAATCAGTCGGTGTTTGTTGTATCAAGTCTTAAAGTCATAAAAAAATCGGTATGTGATAAATAAACCACATACCGAAAAATGTCTAATTTAGACAATGTTGCTTAACAAATATTTTTTTCTTTCTTTTTTCATTTTCATATATCGAATAGCTACTTTTAGTTTTTGTTGTGCAGCTTTCGATTCATTATTTACGAGGCGTTGCATATTATTAATTTCCCTTTCTGAATAAAACAAAATAGCTTTTGCAGGTTTATTATTTCGACCGGCTCTTCCAGATTCTTGATAGTACATCTCCAGATTGTTTGTTGCTTCAAAGTGAATAACCAGACCGACATCAGGTTTATCAATACCCATTCCGAATGCACTGGTGGCTAAAACAATACAATTTTCTTTTAAAAAAGCTTTCATTACTTCTTTTTTATTGGTAATTGTGCTATTGTATACATAACAATCAATACCTTGCTTTTTTAGTATTTTACTTAAACCTAGCGTATAATCAATATGAGCACAATAAATTATGATAGAAGTCTTTGGTTTATTATTTTCATCAAGAAGCGGTTTTAGACATTCCATTAGTTGCATGAAGCCATCATCTTCTTTTTTTATAACTTTATATTTGATATTTTTTCGCTCTAAATCTCCTTTAAATATTTTGACATTAGATTTCATATTGCACACTTCCTTAATAACATTTTGTGTTTCTTTTCCGGCTGTTGCCGTTAGAGCCATAACTTTTGCTTTGGGAAATTTTTTGATAAAACTTCCAAGTTTTTGATAGTAAGGTCTAAAGTCGCTTCCCCATAAGTCAATACAATGTGCTTCATCACAGACTATCATCCCAATGTCTAAATTAGATAATACCTTGGATATTTGTTTATTGTTTAACATTTCAGGAGCCACATAGAGAAATTTATATTTGCCATTTTTTAGATTTTTTAATTTTTTCTCTTTATTTCGAGTCTCACTTGTAAAAGCTAATGCAAATTTTCTGTATATTTTATTTAATTTAGAAACCTGATTATGGATCAATGATATAAGAGGTTCTATAACAACGCATAATCCTTTAGCTTGCAAAGCTGTTGCATAAAAACATAGACTTTTTCCAAAGTTGGTTTTTTGAATGACAATACAGCTATTATGTTTCTTCATATAATTAATAATTTTTTCTTGATTGGATTTATAGGATTTAAAATTAAATAGACTTAACACAATTTTATTGTCTTTTAGAGGGGTAAAATAAGTGTCGTGACTATGTAATTTTTTTTGATTTTTTGCGCTTTTTATACAGTTTTTTGCATTATTTTTAATGTTTTCACCGATGAATTTTGTCATCTTCTTAGTGTTGAATTTATAAAAAACATCACTTAATTTGCACTTATCCAAAAACAGCAGATTGTAACAGTGTAGGTCATCCGGTAGTGAAATTTTTTTCCTTTTGTATTTTTTATTATCCTTTATCTCATCTACCGCTACAGCAGTTAAATATTTTTGTACTACCAAGGTCATATATGTTTTGAATTTGCAAACATATGTTGATACAGGCTCACTATCTTTGATGGAGCTAATATCAATGACTTTAAGATTCTGCGGTGTCCTATATATTAAAGGGTCGCCATTTTTACTAATTTTAAAGGTGTCAGGATTGAGCATGAACTCATAATTAGAAGGAAAATATTTTGTAAAAAAAGCTTCCAATGACTTTTTACCCTCACCGCAAATGATAATATGAAAATGTGGAAGGAAAGCACCTACACGGCAATCATATTGAACTTCAAATGATACAAAGCCAAATCCTTTTTTAAGACGATTTAATTGCTTGCATATGGTAGATTTTACCTTTTTTAAATTAAAGCTTGTCAACTCGCGTGGTTTAATGAAGTAAGGAAGCTTATTTTGTCCTCTCCCTTCACAATAATTCAAAGTAACCAAAAAAATATTTTTGTCTGTCTGGGTTATATTCTTATAATTCGACAAAACATTTTGTACGTTACCAGAAATTTCTTCTTGTAATTTTGAAGTATAATAAATATCAGCGAGAGAATCTTTATTTTGGCTACATAGCTTATTTTTAAGCTGCATTAAATCTTTCTTAAAGGATTTTAATTCTGGTTTGGTTAATCCTTTTGTTAATGATTCTATTCTGTGTTGAGCTTCTTCAATAACAGAATTATTAATTTTAGATTTTTTCATTGTTTTATTCCTTTTCAAAAAAAAAGTTGCAATGCCGGTATTGCAACCATGCAGTTGTTACTTAGACTTTAGTTCTTGAAGTTTTTTTGCATATTTGCGGTAAGCTTTTGGAGGAAGCTTGAGAATAGCTTCCCGTTTATACAGCAAATCATAAAATCTTCTTTGGTGGCTTTTCCCTTATTTATTGATTGCATCAATAAGGTTGCTACTTTATCAGGGGAGCTTTTTTTAATTAGCTCTTGAAGATTATCTTTTTTAGATTTTTTAGATGAAGAAGGTTTTTTATCTTTAATTTTTCCATTAAAAAGATTCTGCATCCCAATGGATTGAATTTGGGCAAGTGCCTTCTTAGTACGACAAGGTACCTTATTTTCATGCAACAATTTCATTGCCCTGCAATATTTACGACGAAAAGATTGCTGAGTTTTGTCTTTGTCAGAAAAAAGAGCACGCATGTATTCTTCTGTTCCGCTTAAAAAGTCTTCGTTTTTAAATAGCTCACCAATATGACAATAAAGTAAAGCCATCAATTGTTGCTTATCTTCTCTTGTTTGCGTTATTTGCTTAGCAATTTGGTGCTTTAATTTATTTATCTGCTTAAACTGATCGCTTTTTTGGGCTTTTTGTATAATTTCTTTAACAGATACTTTTTTTATTTTTCTTTTCGTCATGGTGTTTCCTTTCATGTTTTATAAATATTGGAATAAAGTGATTCGCATAATGCTTTAAATGAGTGCATTTTATGTTAAATGTGAAAGCACTTTATACTTTTATTTTGTATGAAAAATTCAGTAAAAACAATTGTATATAAAAATATACATAGTCCATCATAAAGTGAACTATGTACAGTTAAAAGTGTAACTACATACAGTTTAAAACGTACATAGTTGAATAAATTTTGAAAGAAAAACCCCGCCATTTTTAATAAAATGACGGGGTGTCGGTTATTGAACTAGATCCTGCAGAGCAGATGGACTTGACAAGCCTAAGGATGCGTCACATTTGTTTGTGGAATATAGCTTTTGTAAAGATAACGGCTTTCATCTGACGAAATTTTGTTAAAGGATAGCGTTAAGGGCGTTAAATTAATTTTTTTTGTAAGCATTTTATTTAAGCGAATTCCGCTATATGCAGAACTGGACTGGGAATTCTTTTGGTTGCATATAATATTTTCAGCATATTGTGCAAGTCTTAAAATATTTTCAGCATCTTCGTTATAGTTATCATAATTAATAAAGGCCTCTTTAAATTCATCGGAAGATAGTTTTGTTTTTATGGCATTATATTGTTCTTCTGAAATAAACTTTGGAACGTCGCACAATTCATTCCATCCTTTCTTGTTTAAAAGATTGTGAACAAACCCAAAGATAAGTACGGCGCTATATCCATGGTTGTCCCATGCCGTTTTGATGGCTCTTTTTGTATAGAGCGTATGATTTGGGTTAGAATCAGATGTAATCTGTGTTAATTCCTTTGCATTTCGTATTCCGTAAAGCGTTCTTTGGCTTGATAGCCGAATAAGGTTTTGTACAATAAAATATGTAACCATGAGCTGGGAATAATGGGCTTGAAAACGCTTAGCAATATCGTGAAATGTTGCAGTGTATGTAATGTTATTTAGTGATGAATTAGTGATAAGGGTATGGTATTGTTTGTATTCCGAATAAAATATTGTGTAAATTTGCTTTAGACTTTTGTGTATCCTTGTCGGTTTTTTTTGATTGCGTAGAGCTGAGGATAAAAATTTGACTTTTGTTTCAGTATCATACCAAGACAGATAAGAGATAAATAAATCATAAGAAATTAATGTATTGTATCTGTCTAATTCTTTTTCAGTTGCTATAATGTACGGGATAATATGATAAAAAATATTGTCAAAAATAATTTCTTTGTCATGGGCGGGTGTATCATTATTGTCTTCGGTAGTGATAATTTTAGGTAGCTGTTTGATTAGCGATAAATAAGGAACATTAAATTCTCTCGTGTTTTCAAGCATTTATCTTCTCCATTAAATATATAGATGGCTCAAATTTAACCCTTCAAATACTAATTTTCCGTTTATCTCATTAGCTAAGACTTTGATACTGATTGTTCCATAGTGTTCGGAGAGAGAATTAGAACCTTCCCAGCCACAAAGCCTTTGTACGCGGTCAATCGGGCAGTTATTGTTCCTTAAAATCGTGCGAACGGTATGGCGGAATGAGTGAAAAACAAGTCCTTTATCCTTCAAACCGAGAGAATCAAGGAGCTTTCCAAACCATTTGGAGGGTTGAGCAGAAAACTCTCCGCGAGAGTTAGGTGTTAAATCCATAAAAATGCGTTTGTTTTTGGCAGGGCTTTGTTTTTGCATTAAATTTACAAATTCCAAAAATCCTAATTTGATAAGCTCTTGATGAATAGGAATTTTGCGGATACCGGCTTTAGTTTTGACGTGTTTACCGTCATTTTCGTTGATGCTGATAAACTTAATACCATCTTCTTCTTGAATATCATCAAATTGGAGCTGACAAATTTCATTAAGTCTGGCACCTGTATATAAGCCCAAAAGCCCAATCCAAAAGAATGAGCGACGCTGTCGGTTATTATCCCAATGCTTGGAATAAAAGTCACTGTGAAAGATTGTTTGTAATTGTGAAAGTGTAAATGTTTGATATTTATTGCTCTCCTTGGATATGATAGGGGCAGGAATATCAATTTCGTTAATAGGATTTTCTATAATATATTTACGCTTTTCTGCCCAGTTAAAAATTGTTTTAAGGGACTGAATATAAGCGGCTCTTGTCTTTTCGGAGATGCATCTTTCAGGATGTTTTTGGCAATCCTTTATGATGTGAGGAATATCTTGTGGTGAAATAGTCTTATCTAAGCGGGTAGGCAGCCACTGTAAATTTATGGTTAGAGTTTGTAAATCCTCGTCAGAAATATCTCGTATTTTTTTGTGTTCCAACATCAGACTCATAATATAGAGCCGTTGGTTAATTTTGTCCTTCTGTGTTTGAGATACATTGTTGCGCGACATTTCATTATTATACACTTCTGATAAGTCGGCTAAACTTAAGTTGGGCTTTTTATAAGTAATTGGGTGTGTATAAGGAGCAATGCTTTGTTCTAATAACGGAGGAGAACTAATAAGTTGAACAGGTTCTTTAATTGGTGCGCCTTTTATATAGTCGATAATTATTTCAAGATATTGAATAAATGCTAACATAAAAGAATGTAAAAAAATTTTTTGGCAGTTTTCACTGGGCATCTGTAAATGATTTTTTTGGAGGTAGTTGGCGACCTCAATTTGTATATATTGGTAGTCTTTTGCGTGAAATCGTTCAATGTTTTCTTTTAAAAGCTGATTGTAATAGTTTAAGCTATCTATGCTTTTGGTAATAATTTTTTTGTCTTTACTTATGTTGTCAAGGCAATAGTTAAGGGCAAAAGTTTCTATTGCTCCTTTATCATATTCGACGGGAGATAATGGTACGTCTGAGGATATCTTAGAAAGCATCTCGTCAATATCGTCATCACTGTTATTTTCAAAACCGGTTAAATTAAGCATTTGTTCTTCTCTTAAAAATCGTGCGTTTACTTTTGCAATTATAGAGCAACTTCTGATGCTTGCAACTTTTTTATCTGTGGTATGGAGAGAAATCCATATTTGCTTTTTTCTAAAAATAGGAAACAATTTACGAGGTATATTAATAACCTCGTAAAAAGAAGAGCCTCGATTCAATAAAACCATGAAATTAACCTCATTATAAGGCCAATATCAATGAGATTTATTAGCAGAAGTTATTAGCAGAATTGATTTTTTACATCTTATTAAAGCAAAAAGCCTTGCAAAAACAAGGCTTTATTTCAAAATTGGCTGGGGTGGCTGGATTCGAACCAACGAATGTCGGCACCAAAAGCCGATGCCTTACCACTTGGCGACACCCCAATATGTTCCGGCCGGTAAGCTGCCGGGCAGATCGATAACGTCTGCAGGCTTATATTTATGCTAAAATTTTTATTATTGCAAGACTTTTTTCTTTGCCTTTGCAAAAAAGGTTTTCACTTTTATTTCAGCAGCTGTTTTTTCTTTTCTTCGCGAGCCTTGAGAATGTCGAGGTCTCTTTCCGTGGCGATCCTGTCCAGAATGGTTTTAACCACCTGATCCAATTCGTGATTTTCCCGATAATCGGCGTGCAGCGCAAAGTTGACACGGTTGTCAACCAGCAGCCGCAGAGCTTTTTGTTTGCTGGTTGCGCTTTGGTCATATACGGCAATGGCGTTGCCGCCGCGCTCTTTTGTCAGTTTCATTGACGGGATGTCGGTCATTCCGTCGCCGAAATAAATCATCCGTTTGAACGGAATGGGGCGCTCTTCATCGGGTGTAAATTCATTTACTGCAACGTCATCGTTTTTGCCCAGACCTTTGTTGATTTTGGAGAGATATTGGGTTTTGATGCTGTAATTGATGACCCGTGCCGGCCAAACCGGAGTGCCGTCAGCACCGAAGGCATAAGAACAGGCAAAAATATCTTTGAAATACTTGCTGACTTCGGTTCCGGCCATAATCTCTTCGTAGCCTGATGATATGATGTAATGTTCGATTTCCAAATCAAGCGAAGCGCCGAAACGGTTAATCCGCTCAAACCATTCCAGAACGCCGGGAAAATAAATCACGCCTTTCCCGCATTCCTTCAGATTTTCTTTCGTCAGGCGAATGCCCATTTCTTTGGCTGTTTTCATAAAATAATACATACTGCCGGTCACTTGGTCGGCGCCGTTTTCACGCGACCATTGGTTGGCCTTGGCCCAGAACTCGTCCGGCGTCATCCCGAATTGCGGAATCAGGCAAAAGTCCTGCATATACTGAGTGCTCAGGGTTTCGTCAAAGTCATAAATCAGAGCGACTTTAGTCTTATTATTTTGCATTTTTGATTATCTCCGCTTGCTTTTTGGAATTTATTATTATACAAGTAAGAAGTTAATTTTTTACTAGTTTTAATAAAGAGGAAATTTCGAAATGGTTGCAAAGACAATGGACCAGCTGGTCTCCTTATGTAAACGCCGTGGCTTTATTTTTCAGAATGCCGATATCTACGGCGGCATGCAGGGGGTTTATGACTATGGTCCGTTAGGCGTAGAATTGAAGAACAACCTGAAAGCGGCCTGGTGGCGGGCAATGGTCTATGAACGTGATGATATTGAAGGACTGGATGCCGCTATTTTGACTAACCGCAAGGTTTTGCATTATTCCGGCCATGAAGACACTTTCTCTGACCCGATGACCGACTGCCGCAAATGCAAAGGGCGTTTCCGCGCTGACCACATTAAAGACGGAAAGTGCCCGAATTGCGGCTCGACAGATTTGACCGAACCCCGTCCGTTTAACCTGATGTTCAAGACGACGGTCGGCCCGGTTGATAATGCGGAAAATCTGGCTTATCTGCGTCCGGAAACCGCACAGGCAATTTTTACCCAATTTAAAAACGTGGTTGATTCCACCTCGCGCAAGCTGCCGTTCGGCATTGCTCAAATCGGCAAATCTTTCCGCAATGAAATCACACCGCGCAACTTTATCTTCCGCGTCAGGGAGTTTGAACAGGCCGAGCTGGAATATTTTGTTATGCCCGGCGAAGACGAAAAATGGCATGAAATGTGGAAAGAAGCCCGGATCAAATGGTGGGAAGAGCAGGGACTGCCGCGCGAGCACATTAATATTTATACCACGCCGAAAGAAGATTTGGCTCACTATGCCAAAGCCTGCTATGACATTGAATATCAGTTCCCTCACGGTATGGAAGAACTGGAAGGCATAGCCAACCGCACCGATTATGACCTCGGCAACCATACCAAAGCGCAGGATGAATTAAATCTGACCTCGCACTGTCATCCCAACAGTGAATCTACCACCAAGTTGTGCATTCGTGATGATGACAGCAATTCCTGGGTCGTTCCTTTTGTGATTGAACCTTCGATGGGGGTTGATCGCGGCGTTTTGGCTGTTTTGACCGAAGCTTATGAAGAGGAAGATCTCGGCAATAACAACAGCCGTATTGTTTTGAAACTGAAGAAACATCTTGCGCCGATAAAGGTCGCGGTTATTCCGTTGAAAAAGAATAACGAGCAGATAATGGCCAAATGCCATGAAATCAAACAAAATCTGCTTAAACTGGGAATTGGGCGCGTTGCGTTGGAAAATACCGGAAATATCGGCAAAGCCTACCGTCGCCACGATGAAGTCGGTACCCCGCTGTGCCTGACGGTCGATTTTGAAACCATTGAAAACCAACCGGAATCCGTAACCGTCCGCGATCGTGACACAATGGAACAGCATCGCGTTAATATTGCAGATCTGCCGGCTTATTTGCGGGAATATTTTCTGAGTTAAAAAAAGCTCCCTTTGGGGAGCTTTTTTTTAACTGCCGTAATAAGGAACGAAAGTAGCATGTACGTCATCTGCATCTATAGTTATCCTGTCACCCTCTGAGATATTGAAATAGAAAAAGGACCGTTGTGTTACGTCACCGGTTAACGAACCGATTTTTTTGCCGTTGATGATGATAAAAGCGCCATAATTTCTAATGTCATGAGCATGTCCGATAACAATTCCGTTTTGATAAGCCGGCCAATCCTGTTTTCCCGGAATATCTGATGCCCAAGCCCAATTTAATTTAAATTGATAAAATGTATCAGCTTTTTTAGTGCAGTTAAAATAGGAGGTGTTAAAGGGGCACTTGAGAGCGGGACTGAGACAGTCAGAGGTGCTTCCGGTATAAGTATATCCGAGAGAGGAGCACGATGGCTGAGCGCCGCAGGTCTGGGCATACACGTTGCCGACAATCGCCGAGGTTAAAA